>Ga0193955_1000141_pt1 | contig 46572 bp, 39 predicted proteins | sample BB_6_MG_FD_140343 | JGI IMG/M metagenome (GOLD analysis project Ga0193955, IMG submission 140343) | Microbial mat bacterial communities from the Broadkill River, Lewes, Delaware, United States - BB_6_MG | ecosystem: Environmental > Aquatic > Freshwater > River > Microbial mats | place: USA... | reverse complement strand
GCCATATAATTGTCGGTACAGTCGACAATAATATCTGTATTTTCTAAGAAGTTAATGCCGTTCTTAACTGTTATATAATCTTGAATGCATGTGATATCTAGATCGTCAAAAATCGCTGTTAAAGCATGTTTAGCAGTTTCAACTTTTGATGCTCCGATATTAGACTTTGTAAATAGAATTTGTCTGGCAACATTAGACTGTTCTATTTTATCATTATCAACTAATACTAATTTGTTGATTCCTAAACGGGTTAATCCCATAGCAACAGAACAGCCTAATCCACCAAGTCCTACAACAGCAATTCGTGAATTCTTCAGCAGATCAATTTTTTCTTTGCCTATGCATTTTTCATGTACTTCAAAAAATGACGTCATTAGTTTCGGTTAATTTGGCTTAAAATCGTTGTGTCTGTAATTTTATTGTCTTCAGCTAGAAGAAAAGCCTTGCTTAAAACAATAGATAAACCTTTATCACCTTCAAAAGGAATAAATAATTTGTCGGTTGATTTGTTAGGTGATCTAGAAGGTACAATACATAAATATTGATCGTTAGGTTCCATCAAAATATTTCCACTACCAATATGTATTTTGTAGGTTCTTATAGTTCCTTGAACAATTAAAAACTTACCATCAATAGTAGCTTTGTCTTTAATTTTACTTAGCCTTGGAAGTAATCTTTCAAGAATAGATTTTCGGGTTTTTGCAATTTCTGTTAAATCCCCAAATGAATAGGATGTCCAATAATCTCTATGCGTTTGTCTATCTCCATTATTATCTTGCCATTCTGGGTCATTTCCGACACTACATACTCCAACAAACAAATCGACATCGCGCATAATTTCCGAAAAAACAATTTTTGGAACATCAATTAGATTCATGACATGGCCATCAGCATTTTTAAACTTTACTTGATCTGTGGCAACATATAGCCAAATTCCAGCATCGTTATAAGCATCGTGGTCATTGAGTTCATCAATCCAATATTCCGCAGTTATTTGGTGTTCAGGTAAATATTTTGAACACAATTCGTCATCACGCCCATCATCATAAGCTCCCATTAATGAATATTTCCAACCACGAAGTCCCGCAAGGGCATTAAATTGGTGTTGTTTTAAAATATGAGCCGCCATTCTGTTAGAATAGGTTTGCGTATTAATTTCTGCGTCTGTTAGAATATAAAGCTCCCGAAATGCTTGTTTAATGGGTTGTTTTAATTCTAAGTCTATAATTCTATCTCTCCAATCAACTATTTCTTTTTCAGTAGCAAAAACAGGATGCCAGAGTTGTACGGTGCAATTGTCATCAATCCAACTTATTATTTCACCATTAGCATTTTGCCATGTATTATCTATCCATAAAACAGAAGTAGATTGGGTTTCATTTTTAATTGTCCAAATAAGTTTTGTTGAAATAGGATTGACTAAACCATGATTTAAATAATACTTTTTAAAAGAAGGGAAATCCCAACTTCTATTGAGAATAAATTGATTATCAATTCTTTGTTTTTGAGCTGAATATACCTTTTGGATTTCTTTGATTTCCTTACGTAATTCTTTAAGTTGATTGCTTAGCTTTGTAGAGTTTTTAACAGTTGATGGTACAGATTTCATACTCTTACCATCGGGTTTTATCCATTGTTGGTTGACCTTGCTTTCTGTGATAGAAATATTGAGACTATAGTCTTCAAACAAAACAGATTTAATTCCACCTTCTAATTGAAAATCGGGAACAGCCATTTCCTTAAGTTCTTCAACCGAAACGTTGTATTTTTTTGCACCTTCCACAAGATATTTGTCTATGCTCTTTTTAACGTTATTTTGTTTTAGTTTTAATTTTATTCGAGATAAAGCCCCCAATCCATCTTTTCCTCTCATGTTACCCATTACGTAAATGCATGCGTTACCTATAGCTGCTGCTGCTGGACCAACTCCTGGCATTTTGGTATACGATTTTTCAAGGAGTTTACTTAATATATGTAATGTTTCTTTATCTGAAAAAGGGGACATTGTCCAGATAATTCCTTTTATGAATTGTTTGCTAGGATCGCATAAATATGAATATTGCGTGTACTCTCTTACTTCATTTGAATATGTATAAGTCTCTGTTTTCTCTGAAATAGGATGACTTACAGCAATGGAAAGAATCTCTTGAGCAATTTTTCGATACTTATTTTTTCCAATAGCATTTATTAACTTTTCTGTTTGTGCTTGAAATTTTTTAGAAGGTTTAGAGCTTGTAGCATCATAGGTTAAGAATAATAATTGATGAAGTTCATTTACATTTTCACCACTATGATTAACAATCGCGTTTACTTCGTTTCCAATATCATTTGTTTTTAATATAAACGGGACAAATTCTCCGTCGACTTGTACTATTTTACTCAATTTTGAAACTGATTTCTTAAGATCACTTCCCCAATAACTAGTGGAGGTATCGGTAAGACTATTCCATTCCAACATGCTTTTAATAAAGTTAGATAATTCATCCGATAGTCCTTCTTTTTTAATAGTGCGCTCAATTTGTTGAATAGCGTAGTTTGTTGGAAAATCACTTAGAGAAAAACCATAGGCGTTTCTATTTAAAGCTATAATTTTTTCATTGACTAATTCAAATAGACTTATCCATTCTTTCTCGGTATAATCAAGATTTCTGCGCATTAATCCATTTAATATTGCAAATGCAGTCAAGCGATACCTATAGATATCATTGTCTCTCTTTTTTACTGATTTTTGTTGATTTTCAAATTCTCTGTTGAGGATTTCTTCAATGTAATTGACGCTATCTATAATATATTGTTTTTGGTAGGTCTTAGATTCTTTTTTTAAATTCTCATATTCGGAATTTCCCGAAAGATCATTAGAACTGTATACATAACTTACTGAAGAATTAACTTTTGTAATAATGTCATCAATATATTTAAATTTTGATGGAGTTGTTTTTTTCTTGAAAATATTAAGCATTTCTAGGATGATTTATCCACCAACTAATGGTGTTAATTTAATGAATGATACTGTTGTTGACTTATCGACAAGTACTTTTTGATGGATGTTTTCCACTTGTTGATCATCAACAAGTAAAATAAAGCCATTAGTTTTAAAAGCGTCTAAAGCGATGTATAATTGCTTTTCTACATCTATAGATTTGCTTTTTTTGTTATTGAGTTTAGACTCTAATTGACCTGGTGTAACTAAGCCTTTTTTATAAGTTTCTACGTTGTCATTATACCGCGAAATCTCCAATTCTATTCGAGCCTTGATAAGCTCAGAAACTGTAATATATTCTTCATTAAATTTCAGTGTTATTTCATTTAATATATCACCTGCAGCACTTTCATCTTGAATTGTTATTGTGTTCATAAAACAGAAGTTTATTTAAGAAGTTAAGTTATTAAAATTATAATGGAGGTCTGTCTTTTTTAGGTTAAATTTTAAAATATAGGTTATTGTACGTCATACGAAGCTTTTATATTAACACTAGTCCTTCATGGAAATCATATGCTAATTAGGAGCAGGTACTTCAGACATTAAGCATAAAAAAAGCCTATCTAAAAAGATAGGCTTTACTCTTAAAAAGATTGTACGATATATACTTATATAACTTTTACATTAACTGCGTTTAATCCTTTTTTTCCTTCTGCTAAATCGAATTCTACATTATCACCTTCTCTAATCGCATCAACTAAACCTGAAATATGTTCAAGAATTTAATGAGTTGGAAGCCATAAAAACTATTCAAGAAGATTACTTTAAATATACCGGTAATGATTATTGAAAGCGAGAATATGCCACACAATTCCTTTAAATTCAACTTTAGAGCAAACCATGATTCCTTCAACGGACAAAGTAAAAGCTAAAATTGAAGCTTTATTAAATTACTAATTTAAAACACAAAAAGCCTAAATCTAAAATTTAGACTTAGGCTTTTCTAACACTCAAAAATTGATTGATTGATTGATTGATTGATTGATTTAATCCATATCGAATCGTAATCCGACAGATATGTTATTTTGGTCTACCACTTGATTTTTAAACAATGGATTCAGATCGTATTTAACATATAAAGCGACATCACCTAAAGCTATATATCCGCTTAGTCCGTAGATAAATTCGCTTACTTCAAATTGATCACGTTGTTTCTCTTTTTCGCGTTCACCATCTTCTTTATACTTTATCTTTTGCATATTCCCCAAGTTTAAACCGGCATAACCTCCTAACCCTATTTTTAGTTTTTTGTGTGTTGAATATCTAAAATAATCTTCTTTTTCAATCTTTTTGGAAGGGCCAAATTCTATATGCATCGGGAATACCAAATTTGTTGTTCTAAATTTTATTTTATCGGCATCTATGGGATATTCTTGTAAAGAAATGTCGCCATCGGTATTAACTAAGTAGTTATTATCTTTAATCTTTAACTTATTCCATTGTAAAGAAAAACCATATTTCAATCTCCAGAAGTTGGTATTATCAAAGATTCGCGTTTTCCATGCGTAACCCAATTCTATAAACCCAGATCCACCTAATTTGTATGGCGAATCTTCCAAATCTTGACCGTCGATTAAAGCATTATTAAATCCAAAGGCAAAGACAATATCTGTAGATGTACGTCTATCGTATTTTCTAGGTTTATCTTTTGATGGATTTCCAAAATAAATAAAACTATCACTAGAGTTATCATCGGCACCGATTCTAAATGTAAATCCATCACCACTAGCATCTTCCACCTTATCATTTCGTTCTAATAAAGCAATTTTATTGTCAATAATCGCTAATCTATTTTCAATATTTAAAGCTCTTTTTTTTGCAGCTTCTTTCTTTAAATCTTCTGCCTCTGCTGCTGTTATTTTTCCATCGTCTAAGCGTTTATTAATTGATGTTATTTCTATTTTCAGAAATTCGCGTTCCTCACTTTCTATTTTTGATTTGAGGCTTGTAAGTGTTTTAATTTTTAATTCGTTTGCCGACTTTTGTATGCTGTCCTTTTTTGTTTCCTGCCCTTGAACTGTAGCAAATGTTAGTGATAACACTAAGTATACTACCAATCTTGTAATTGTTTTCATAACTGTTCGTTTTTTGATTTATTGATGATTTATTGATTTGATTCTTCTGATGAGAGTCCTTATTTCCTCATCTATTTCTTATTTTATATTTATGAATATGTGATTCTTTTATTTCAAATAAATATTAGTTATTACGATCTGCAACTGCAGTTTTTACAGATTCGTAACTATCTTTTAAAGCTTCAAAAACTTTAGTTCTAAAAGATTGCCCCATTTCGTCTTCAACACTTTCTAATAGCTGAGTAGCATCAACTGTTTTTGATGTTTCTTTTTGTAGTTTTTCTCTAAACAATTCTTTACTTGCGAGTTTTAATAACGAATCGATTTCTTGTTCTGTAACCGAATTGTTTTCAGACTTTAAGGTTTCCATGGCTTCTGCTATAGCATTTTTGATAATAGTATCATCAATTTCTGTTTGCAACTCCTGATTTACCTTTTTATTTGTAGTTAATGCAGTTGGATCTTCTAACACTTCACGATTCTCCGCCAATTGAGTTTTAGATTCTGAATTTAGTTTACCTGCTTTTTTATAATCTATTATTTTAGATGTTTTAACGCTTGGCAACGCTTCTTGACTCTTATCTTCTACTCCATGTGCTTCATTTGCTAATTCAATAGATTCTTTTTGCTCTGGTTGTATCGTTTCTTTTTGGATATGCTCTTTAATTGCTTCTTCTTCGACCATTCGAGGCTGAATCACTTCTGAATCATTATTGTTAAAAAACGGTATTGATATAGCCATCAAAAGCAATAATCCCGCTGCAATACTTAACCACCAATACATTGGTTTTTTAGATTTCTTTTCGTCTTCATCTAACCGATCTGATAATTTAGACCAACTCTCTGATGTTGGAGATAAGGTTCGTTTTTCGAGCTTATCTTTTATATTTTCTTCAAATTTAATTGGAGCCATAACTGTTGTTATTTAATTCTTTAATTTTTTTCTGAAGCATTTGTCTTGCTTTAAATAATTGCGACTTTGATGTGCCTTCAGAAATTTTTAATAGTTCGGCAATTTCCTGATGCTTGTACCCTTCTATAGCATACATTACAAAAACCATTCGGTAACCTTCAGGTAAACTATCTATAAGTAATTGTATTTCTGCTACTTCAATATTTGAATTGATATTGTTTGAGGAATCGTATTCTAAATAATCATCCTCTACAGCAAATTCAATATGCTTTTGTTGTCTTATATAAGAAATAGCCTCTCGCACCATTATTCGTCTTACCCAACCTTCAAAACTACCTTCATTTTTAAATGATTTTAAGTACTTAAATACTTTAAAGAAACCATTTAACATTACTTCTTCTGCCTGATGTACATCCTTTACATAGTACCTGCAAACACTAAGCATTTTTGGAGCATGTAACTCGTACAATACATGTTGCGCTTCACGATTTTGCTTCGCAGCACGCTCTATGAGTTTTGTTTCGTTTTTATGAAGTTGAATAACTTTCATGTTTAATTTTAAGTTCTAAATACGCTTCATGTTGCTTTCTATTTATAAAGACGCAATTTTGCAGCCAAGGGTTGCCTGGAGAGTGAAAATAATTCAAATAAACACACAAACACCTCAAAAAGAGCTGATTGTGATTTATTTTTTTCTATCAATAACATAATCCACCATAAGCTTTAGAGATGCTTTGTATGGTGATTCTGGATAAGTTGCTAAAATATTTAGAGCTTCTTCTTGAAATGCTTTCATTTTAGACACGGCGTAATCTAAACCACCATTATCCTTTACAAAAGCAATAACATCTTTAACACGTTGTTTATCTTTGTTATGATTTTTAACCGAATTAATAAGCCAAGATTTTTCTTTTTTGGTACAGTTATTTAAAACATATATTAAAGGTAAGGTCATTTTTTGCTCCTTAATATCTATACCTGTTGGTTTACCTATGGCTTCTTGTCCATAATCAAATAAATCATCTTTAATTTGAAATGCCATACCAATCAACTCACCAAACTTTCGCATGGTTTCCACTTCTGGCGAATTGGGTTTTACTGAAGCGGCTCCAAGACTACAACATGCGGCAATTAAAGTCGCTGTTTTTTGTCTTATGATTTCATAATAAATAGCTTCAGTAATATCGAGTTGTCTTGCCTTTTCGATTTGAAGTAGCTCTCCTTCGCTCATTTCCCGAACAGCAACTGAAATAATTTTAAGCAAATCAAAATCATTATTATCTATTGAAAGCAAGAGGCCTTTAGACAATAAGAAATCTCCTATGAGAACAGCTATTTTATTTTTCCAAAGCGCATTAATTGAGAAAAAACCTCGTCTTCTATTACTGTCATCAACAACATCATCATGAACTAAAGTCGCAGTATGAATTAGTTCAATAACCGAAGCACCTCTATAAGTGCGTTCACTCACCTCGCCATTGTTCATCATTTTAGCAACCAAGAACACAAACATAGGTCGCATTTGTTTCCCTTTTCGGTTTACAATATAATGTGTAATACGATTAAGAAGCGCTACTTTACTTGCCATTGAGAGTTGGAACTTTTGTTCAAAAAGGTCCATCTCATAAGTAATAGGTTGTTTTATTTGTTCGGTTATTTTCATTAAAGACTTTAACTCTGTAAAATTACAAATTCTATTAGCTTTTCATTCAAAAAAAAAGGAATTATAGCATTTTAACTTTTAGTACTCAAAAATATTTGTAACTTTATGGAATTAATCTAAAAAATCATAAAACACATGAAAAAAACTACTTTATTATTGGCATTATTTTTTGCTTCAAACCTTATGTTTGCTCAAGAAGTATTGTCTGAAGATTTTGAAGCTGGACTTACAGTACCGACGGGTTGGACAATTGAAGATTTAACAACAAGTGGCGAAATATGGACAATTGAAACTGGCGGTGAAGCTGGAGGATTTACGGCACCTAACACTTTACTTTATGAGAGTGGTTTAGAAGGTAACTACGCTACTATGGATAGTGATGGTTATGGTGAGACAGGAGGTGCAGAGAACACCACCCTAACAAGCCCTGTCTTTGACGCTTCTTCTTTAACTTCAGCGACACTTACTTTTGACACTGTTTATAACGGAAATTTTGGAGGACTTGGTGAAATAGAAGTGTACAATGGTAGTGCATGGGTAAACGTTCAAACTTATGCTACTGCAATTGGAAGTACACCTAATACCACTATAACTGGTTCTCAATTATTTGATATATCAGAAATAGCAGGTGTAACTAATGCACAAATAAGATTTGTATGGACAGGTAATTGGTCTATATCTTGGTCTATTGACAATATATCTGTTTTTCAGTGTACAGAAACAGCAGCTCCTGCTGTAGCAACAACTCCTCTGCCTGCTGATGCTGCAACAGCTATTGGTATTACTGCTGATGGCGGCTTAAATTTTAGCTGGAACGACGCAGGTAACGCTGGTGATAACTACACATTAAATATTGGTACTACCAATCCACCGTCACAAGCAATTGAAGGTATTGAAAATGGAGTATTAATTACAGGTTTAGGTCTTAGTACAACTTATTTTTGGAGTATTGACATTACAAATTGCTTTGGAACTACAACAAGTTCTGTTTGGAGTTTCACAACTGATGATCAATTCTTAAGTATTGGAGAAGAAGTTTCATTAGAAACTCTTAATGTATATCCTAATCCTACTTCTGATGTTTTAAATATTAAATCATCACAAGATGTTGATAATGTAACTGTATTTAACTTACTTGGTCAAAATGTAGCAAATTTCACTAAAAATGAAATAAACAATTCATCTATTGACTTATCAGAATTATCTAAAGGTCTTTACTTAGTTAAGATTTCTTCTGGAACTAAAACTAAAACTCTTAGAGTTACTAAAGAGTAATTAATTAGAGCTCTTTAATATTACAAGAAAAAGCGGCAATTGCCGCTTTTTTTTATTTCTAAAACTAAAAAATTCACATTATGTTTTAGCTTTTATTTGCCAATTGTCCGCAAGCGGCATCAATATCTTTACCTCTACTTCTTCTTACTGTCACAGTAATATTATTAGCTTCTAGCACGGATACGTACATATCTATAGCTTTTGAGTTGGCTTGTTGAAATTCACCATCGTCAATTGGATTATATTCTATAAGGTTGACTTTACTCGGAGCAAATTTGCAGAACTCTACCAATGCTTCAGCATCTTTTCGTTTATCATTAATACCATCCCAAACGACATACTCATAAGTAATTCTATTTTTAGTTGCGGCATACCAATATTGCAACGCTTCTCTTAGATCGGCTAAAGGAAATGTAGCATTAAAAGGCATTATAGATGTACGTATGTCATCTATTGCAGAATGTAATGATACCGCTAACTTAAACTTTACATTTTCATCAGCCATTTTTTTAATCATTTTTGGCACTCCAGAAGTTGAAACCACAATACGCTTTGGAGACATTCCTAAACCTTCTGGTGAAGTAATTTTGTCAATGGCTTTAAGAACATTATTGTAGTTCATTAAAGGTTCTCCCATTCCCATAAATACAATATTGCTTAAAGGTCTATTATGATATAATCTACTTTCATTATCTATAGCAACAACTTGATCATAAATTTCATCTGGATTTAGATTTCGCATGCGTTTTAATCGCGCTGTTGCACAAAACCTACAATCGAGACTACAACCTACTTGAGAAGAGACACAAGCTGTGGTTCTAGTTGCTGTTGGAATAAGTACTGATTCTACAATTAAATCATCATGTAATCGTACTGCATTTTTTATAGTACCATCAGAGCTCCGTTGCATCTGATCTACTTTGATATGATTAATAACAAAATTATCCTCAAGCATTTGTCTAGTTTCTATAGATATATTGGTCATATCTTCAAAACTATAGGCTGATTTTTGCCATAACCATTCGTACACTTGATTTCCTCTAAAGGCTTTATCGCCTTGTTTTACGAAGAATGCTCTAAGTTGCTCTTTAGTTAAAGCGCGTATGTCTTTCTTTTTTACTTCCATTTGATGCAAAAGTACTTAAATGAATTTGGTTTTCTTACACAAATAAAAAAGCCTCAACTAAGAGGCTTTTAAATATAGGGTATATTCTTATTTTAGATGATAAGCATCGCATCACCATAAGAATAGAATTTATACTTTTCTTTTACTGCTTCTTCATAAGCCTTTTTAATAAAATCATGACCTGCAAAAGCAGATGTCATCATTAATAAGGTTGATTTTGGTGTATGAAAATTAGTAATCATACAATTTGCAATACTAAAATCGTAAGGTGGGAAAATAAATTTATTGGTCCAGCCTTCAAATTCATTAAGTCTTCCGTTTGAAGACACAGAACTTTCAACGGTACGCATTGATGTTGTACCAACAGCACATACACGTTTTTTATTTTCTATTCCTCTATTTACTATATCTGCAGCTTGTTTTGTAATAATAATCTCTTCGCTATCCATTTTGTGCTTAGATAAATCCTCTACCTCAACAGGGTTAAAAGTTCCTAAACCAACATGTAATGTCACTTCTGCCGTCTCTACACCTTTAATTTCTAAACGTTTTAATAAATGTTTAGAGAAATGTAAACCTGCTGTTGGTGCTGCTACTGCTCCTTCGTTTTTTGCATATATGGTTTGATAGCGCTCTTCATCTTCTGGCTCTACAGCTCTATTAATATATTTTGGTAAAGGTGTTTCACCAAGCTCCGTTAATTTTGTTCTAAAGTCCATATAAGACCCGTCATAAAGGAAACGTAAGGTTCTACCTCTTGAAGTTGTATTATCTATAACCTCAGCAACAAGAGTTTCGTCTTCGCCAAAATATAATTTATTACCAATTCTAATTTTACGAGCAGGATCTACTAATACATCCCAAAGACGTTGGTCTTGGTTTAATTCGCGTAATAAAAACACTTCGATACGTGCTCCTGTTTTTTCTTTATTACCGTATAAACGTGCTGGAAAAACTTTAGTATCATTCATTATCATCACATCACCTTCATCAAAATAATCGATAATGTCTTTGAAAAGTTTGTGTTCTATAGTTTGTTTTTCTCTATTCAATACCATTAACCTAGATTCATCTCTGTGTTCAGCAGGATGCTCGGCTAGTAATTCGTCTGGAAGGTCAAAACTAAAGTGTGATAATTTCATGTATTTTATTATTTTTTTAGAATTAGCAAATATACAATCTCAACATAGGCCTTGTCAAGTAAATAGGTGTTTATTTTACTTTGAGTGGCTTAAAAAAACGTTAGATCAGTTAATTGAACTAATAAAACAGAAATTTACAGATGGTTAGTGGTTTTAATTCTGAGATTAGATTTTTAATAAATCGTTATGTTATACTAAATCCTATGGTTTTAAAATCTTCCCAAAATTGCGGATAAGATTTACTTACGACCTCTGCGTTTTTTATTGCCAATGTTGTTTTTAATCCTAATGGCGCAAAGGCCATAGCCATTCTATGATCGTTATATGTTGCGATTGAAACGTCGGTTGTTATTTTATTTGAAGCTTTTAAATGCAATGCGTTTTCTGTAATTTCTACCTGAGCTCCTAATTTTTCTAATTCTGTTTTAAGTGCGACTAAACGATCTGTCTCTTTAATTTTTAGCGTATGTAAACCTATCATATGACATTCTAACCCTAAACCAAATGCGGTAACAGCTATAGTTTGTGCTATATCTGGTGCATTACTTAAATCTAATTCGATAATAGTTTTTGTTTCAACACTTGACGATTTACGAAGGGTTATGGCATCGTCTAAAAAAGTGGTTGTAACTCCAAACTTTTTATAAATGGTTGCTAAAACAGAATCTCCTTGTAAGCTTTTTTCTTTATAAGATGCTATTGTTAGTTCTTTACCAACATCACTTAATGCAATAACACTATAAAAATAAGAAGCAGAAGACCAATCTGACTCCACTGTTAAAGTGCAAGGTTTAATCTCTGATGTTTGAGGTTTTACAGAAATGATATTATCAATAAAACTCGTTTTAACATCTATTTCATTTAATAAACTCAATGTCATATTGATATATGGCACAGAGGTTATTTTACCTTTTAAAGTAAGCTCTAAACCATTTTCTAATTTAGACGCAATAAGCAATAGTGCAGAAATATATTGACTACTAACATTAGCATCTAAAGTGACTTCTTTTTTATTTAATGTGTTCCCAACTATTTTTAATGGAGGGAAACCATCATTTTCTAAATATGTAATATCTGCTCCAAGGGTTTTTAGAGCATCGACCAATATTTTAATTGGGCGTTCTTTCATTCGTTTAGATCCTGTTATTGTTACTTCTCTGCCCTTTTGAATAGAGAAATAAGCTGTAAGAAATCGCATAGCTGTACCTGCGTGATGGATATCTATAAGCTGATCTGTTGAAGTTAAAGCCTTTTGCATTAACACCGAGTCATCTGAATTAGAGATGTTCTTAATACTAATCTGAGGATATAAAGCTTGCAATAACAATAATCGGTTAGATTCGCTTTTAGATCCTGTGATTTGAATCGTTTGTTGATTTTGAAGTTTTGATTTTTGGATATTAATGTCCATAAGGCATCTCTAAAATAGGTTGATATGACAAAACTACTTTAATTTCTCGTTATTATGATGCCTGTTATGATCGCGTTTTGTTTTCTTATGCATTTTTTTATCAAAAGCTTCTTGTAAATCAATACCTGTTTGATTGGCTAAGCAAAGCACAACAAACACAACATCAGATAGTTCCTCGCCTAAATCTTTATCTTTATCACTTTCTTTTTCACTTTGCTCACCATAACGTCTGGCAATAATTCGTGCAACCTCTCCAACCTCTTCTGTTAATTGAGCCATATTAGTAAGCTCGTTAAAATAACGTACGCCATGTGCATTAATCCAATCATCAACTTCTTTTTGTGCGTTTTTAATGTTCATATTTAGTTTTTAGTTAGTATAATTTGTTCTGCTTGTTTCTCTACAATTTTAGTATAAAAAGCCTTAAAACCTTTATAATTTTCTGGTAAAATAAGTGTATTAACAATATCTAATTGAACTTTCAATTGTTAATAATTTCCATTTTGTTGCGCAAGATAAGTAAACTTAACGTCAGAGTTTTTGAATTGTATATAAGTCTGGTAATACTGCAGAACTGATTGCCAGTATTAAAAGCAATCTACTCGATTTAGAATCTACAAGTTTAGAGGTTGTATAAGCGACCAATCCATGACCAAATAGTGATGCCATGATATCACTCTTTATTTTTAGAATCGATGATAATAGTTACTGGACCATCATTAACTAAGTGCACTTTCATATCTGCGCCGAATTCTCCGGTTTGTATCTTTTTTCCCAAAGTCTTTTGAAGCGTCTCTATAAAACTTTCATACAACGGAATAGCTACATCTGGTTTTGCTGCTTTTATATAACTTGGTCTATTTCCTTTTTTTGTACTAGCATGAAGCGTAAATTGACTTACCAAAATTACATCCCCTTCTGCATCTTTTAATGATTTGTTCATCACTCCGTCTTCATCAGGAAAAATACGAAGATTGGTTATTTTATTACAGAGCCAATTAATATCTTCTTGGCTGTCTTCGTTTACAACACCTAACAGAATCAAAAGACCATTATCTATTTCTGCAACTTTATTGCTTTTAATGGTAACACTTGCTTCAGAAACCCTTTGTATTACTATTTTCATATCATTGCCCAAAAACATGGGAATTTTTTAAAATTAGACCTACTGTTATTTTGAAGAGATATTCCTTTTAATACATATACCTTACTATAAAAGAAAATTGCTTACTGCGCATCATCCCAATTATCAGTTCTGTAATGCTCATCTTCTCCTTCTAAGATTTGAACATAACTTTTATACCTTGAATAAGACACCTTATTCGCTTCTAAAGCCTCTTTTACGGCACATTTTGGTTCGTTTAAGTGAATACAATTATTAAACTTACAATCTTGCTTTAGTGCAAAAAACTCAGGGAAATAATCGCCCACTTCTTCTTTTTCCATATCAACCACTCCAAAACCTTTTATACCTGGTGTATCAATTATTTTGGCATCAAAGCTTAAATCGAACATCTCAGCAAATGTTGTGGTGTGTTGTCCTTGGCTATGTTGTGTTGAAATCGCTTTTGTTTTTAAGTCTAAAGAGGGCTCAATAGCATTTACCAAGGTAGACTTACCAACTCCTGAATGACCAGCAAACATGCTTACATTGCCTTTCATTAAAGCTTTTACTTTGTCTATGTTTTTTCCTGTGGTTGCAGAAATACCTATACACTCATAACCAATTGCGCGGTATATACTTGCTAAATACTTTACTTCTAACAACGTTTCTTCGTTATAAGTATCTATTTTATTAAAAAGTAAAACTGTTTTAATATCATAGGCTTCTGCTGTAACTAAAAAACGATCTATAAACGTAGTAAATGTTGGTGGATTGTCTATGGTTACTAATAAAAATACCAGATCAATATTTGACGCAATTATATGCGTTTGCTTAGATAGATTTACCGATTTTCTAACAATATAGTTTTTACGTTCTTCAATTCGGTTTATAACTCCTGTTTCGGTATTATTTTTTGTTTCTAGCTCAAACTCTACTTTATCGCCAACAGCAATTGGGTTGGTACTTTTAATACCATCCAACCTAAAACGGCCTTTAATTCTACATTCATAGAATTTACCGTTAAGGTTTTTTACAGTGTACCAACTGCCTGTAGATTTATATACTGTTCCTGTCATGTTTTTTATAGTATAACAAAGAAACGATTTTAAACTAAAAAAATACTTAATTTAGAGTCTTAAACTTAAAAACATTCTTTATGAAAAAAAATTTATTGATTATTGGATTACTCATTGCGGGCTTTATTTCCTTCTCCTTTGTTCAGGAAGAAGACACCGTTCCTGAAGTTGAATATAAGGTCATTACTAGTATAGAGTCTATTGTATCTAATGGATTGGGACGTTCACGTTTGATATCCTCTAATATTGATAGAAATTACGAAGATTTCACCTCTGGTCAAACCGAAGAAGATAATAGCAGAAACAAATCTAAGCGTGGCGATATACGTGTCAAGGATTTTGAGGAAACTAAATTATTAAACTTTTATAATATTGGTGGTATCCGTTTTCAAAATATTGTTGCTAATGATGCCGTTGTTAGTTCTAAACTTACGTCTATGGCAAAAGAAGGTTGGGAACTTATGTTTATAAATAGTGCTGTAGAAAGCGATAGTGGTAAAGGCGATGGTCAAGGTATTTTTGTAACGCGTTATACATTTAAGCGTGTAAAATAATGACATATAAAAAAGGCTCGCTAATGGCGAGCCTTTAAGTTTTAGTTATTTATAATCTTTTCTTGATGGTTAATTGATTCTTGGTGAATTGCCTTAAACATGCGTAAAATAAACTCTTCGCTTAGTCCTTTTTCATCACCTTCTAACACCATTTTACCTAAAATTTCGTTCCATCGCTTGTTTTGTAACACGGCAACATTCTTTTGTTTTTTAAGTAAACCAATACCATCTGCCACTTTCATACGTTTACCAAGTAATTCGATAATTTGATTATCGACAACATCAATCTGTGCTCTTAAGTTATTAAGTTCTGAATTGTATTCTGCTTCAGGATCTGATTCTTTTCTAATCTTTAAATCTTTCATTATCTGAACAAGACTACTTGGCGTTACCTGCTGTGCAGCATCACTCCATGCATTTTCAGGATCAAAATGTGTTTCTACCATTAAGCCGTCAAAATTAAGATCTAAGGCTGTTTGAGAAACCTCTAAAATCATATCTCTATTCCCTGTAATATGAGAAGGGTCATTAATCAAAGGCAAATCTGGAAATCTATTTTGAAACTCAATAGCCAATTGCCATTCTGGTATATTTCTATATTTAGATTTTTCATACGTAGAAAACCCTCTATGTATAGCACCTAAATTTTTAATTCCCGCAGAATATAATCGTTCAATTCCACCTAACCATAATGATAAATCTGGATTTACTGGATTTTTAACCAATACAATTTTATCGGTTCCTTGTAAGGCATCGGCAATTTCTTGCATTATAAAAGGGCTTACAGTAGAACGTGCACCAATCCATAATAAATCGACATCATGCTCTAAAGCTAATTTTACATGTGCTGCATTTGCAACTTCTGTACAGGTTTTCATTCCTGTTTCTGCCTTTACTTTTTGCAACCATTTTAAGCCTAATGCTCCTACTCCTTCAAAATTACCCGGACGCGTTCTTGGTTTCCAAATACCTGCTCTATAGTAATTAACATCTGTATCTTTTAGCTCGTGTGCTATTTTTAATACTTGTTCTTCAGTTTCTGCACTACATGGTCCTGCTATCACTAAAGGATGATCTAGATTCATAGCATCCAACCAGGTTCTCATTTCTTTCTTATTTTCCATTTTTGCTTTTTATTCTTAATTACTATTGTATTCCGTTTAATATGTCTTTTATATGATTTGTTTTATCCATTTCGTTATAAACAGCTTCAAAATCATCGTCTTCCATCAGTTGTTTAAAATGTTTTAGATTATTAATATACTCGTCTAAAGTCTCTATAACATTTGTTTTATTTTGTTTAAAAATTGGTGTCCACATCGCTGGTGAACTCTTTGCTAAACGCACTGTACTCGCAAAACCACTACCTGCCATATCAAAGATATCGCGTTCATTTCTTTCTTTATCAATCACTGTTTTTCCCAACATAAACGCACTGATATGCGATAAATGTGAGACATAAGCAATATGTTTATCGTGTGCTTTAGGGTTCATGTAACGAATTCTCATCCCTAAATCTGAAAACAACTTTAATGCTTTTTCTTGAAGTTTGAAGGCTGTTTCTTCTACTTCACAAATAATATTCGTCTTGTTTTTATACAAATTACGAATTGCGGCTTTTGGACCAGAATGTTCTGTACCTGCAATAGGATGTGCTGCTAAATAATTTCTGCGCTTAGGGTGATTTCTCACTATATCACAAATATCTTCTTTAGTAGAACCCACATCAAAAACAATGGCATCCTCAGAAATATGATCTAACACTTTAGGCAAAACCTCTAAAGTTGCATCTACAGGAATCGCTATAATTACAACATCTGCTTTATTTAAATCTTCAAAATGTGCTTTTTCATCAATAACTCCTAATTGCAAAGCCTCTTCAAGATGTGCTTCAGTTGAATCAATACCAAAAACCTTACATTTTGGATGTAAAGCTTTTACATCAAACGCAAAACTGCCGCCAATTAATCCAACTCCTATTATAAAAATATTGTTCATACTTACTAAACTCTTGCTATTGCTTCTTCTATAACTTCTTCAGAAGCACATAACGAAAAACGTACATATCCTTCTCCATTACTTCCAAAAACGGTTCCTGGTGTTATAAAAATTGAATGTTCTTTTAAAACCAAATCTGTAAATTCTTCAGATTTTATATGAGGTGGTAATTTTGCCCAAACAAATAAGCCTGTGGCATCTTTATCATAAATACAATTAAGGTTTTCTGCTAATTTCCAGATTAATTCTCGCCGTTTTTTATACACACTATTCAAGCTTTTAAACCACATGTCTGAACATTTTAAAGCCTCAATTGCTCCTTTTTGAATGCCATAAAACATTCCTGAATCCATATTGCTTTTTACGCGTAATACTGCGTTTACAAAATCGTAATTACCAACTAACATTCCAACGCGCCAACCAGCCATATTAAACGTTTTACTTAACGAATTCAACTCTAAACACACGTTTTTTGCATTTTTATATCTTAAAATACTTATTGGCTTTTCATTTAATATAAAACTGTATGGATTATCATTTACTATTAAAATATCATGCCGTTTTCCAAAGGCAATTACGCGATCATAAAACTTATTTGTAGCATTCACACCTGTTGGCATGTGCGGATAATTAATCCACATAATTTTTACACGCTTTAAATCTAAACGTTCTAATGCTCTAAAATCTGGCAACCAATTATCTTTTTCATTTAAGTCGTAATAAATAGGTTTTGCTTCCAATAATTTAGTTACAGACGCATAAGTTGGGTAACCAGGATTTGGAACTAAAACCTTATCCCCTTTGTTTAAAAAAGCCATAGAAATATGCATAATCCCTTCCTTACTCCCCATTAATGGCAATACTTCTGTTTGAGCACTTAAATTGACATTATAATGGTTTTTATAAAAATCAGAAATTCCTTCTCTCAATTCAGGCAAGCCTTGATAGCTTTGATATTGGTGTGCTTGCTCATCTATTAAACTATCTTGAAGCAACATCGTAGCTTTAAAAGGTGGCTCTAAATCCGGACTACCAATACCTAAGTTTATGATTGGCTTTCCTTGCGCTTTTAAAAGCGCAACCTCTCTCAACTTTTTAGAAAAGTAGTATTCTTGAACACTCTGTAAACGTTTAGCAACTTCTATCATCATCTTGTATTTTTATATTCTCCCAACACTTTAAAATTTTCTGCCATTAAATTTATAATGGATTTAGCTTTTTCAAAGTCTTTATATGTTTCAAATCTTACATCAACAAAAAAAGCATATTTCCAAGGGGTTTCAATTTTTGGTAACGATTGTATTTTAGTAAGGTTGAGTTTACAATCGCTCAGCACATTTAAAATTGCAGCCAAACTTCCTCGCTTGTGATCTAATTCAAATTTTAGTGATGCTTTATTGACTTCATCTGGCACTATTTCATCATTATCGCGCTTTACAATAACAAAACGCGTTTCGTTATGTTTTATCGTTTGAATACTTTCTGCCAAAACCTTTAAACCATATAACTTTCCTGCATTTTTACTTGCAATAGCTGCAATTCCTTTTATATTTTGCTCTGAAATCTGTTTTGCAACATCTGCTGTATCCTTAGCTTCTACCAGTTTTATCTGCGGGTATTTTTTAAAAAAAACTTTACATTGCAATAATGCCATTGGGTGCGAATGTACCTCTGTAATATCTGCTATAGACTGATTGTTTAACGCTAATAAATTATGCTGAATATCTAAATAATGCTCACCGACTATTCTTAAATTATGAGTATCAATAAGTGCATAATTAGGAATTATTGAACCTGCTATAGAATTCTCTAATGCCATTACAATAAAATCTGTATCTGCATTTAACAGACGTTCTACAGTACTGTCAAAAGACATACACTCTACAACTTCTGTAGTGTCACTAAAATATTGCTGAGCCACTTCGTGATGAAATGATCCTTTTACTCCTTGTATGGCTATTGGTTTTTTCAAATTTTTTATCTTTTAAATTCTGAATCTTATCCAGAATTATTTCAACTTCAAAAATGCTGAAACAAAAAAAGTCTCGATTAAATCGAGACTTTTAAAACTATATTTTAAATAAAACATACTCAGTCTCGTTCCTTTAACTAAAAAAGAAATAAAACCAGTTATAATATGCTCTAGATATGTTCATATTCATTTTCCACATCTGTGGAAATCTATAATTATAATGCTAATGTAATTATTATTTTTACAAATCAAAATTGTTGAAATGCTTTTTTGAGAAATATTCTAAAGTTTTAAAGAATTATCAATATTTGTGATACACTATTCTGAATTACTTATTTTTGACTAAATTTCTTTCTATATGTCTATTGAAGTTCAAAACATTACAAAACTATACAAAAACCAAAAAGCACTTAACAATGTTTCTTTTAAAGTAAACGATGCTGAAATTGTTGGTTTTTTAGGTCCTAATGGTGCAGGAAAATCGACCATGATGAAAATCTTAACCACGTACATTGAAGCTTCTGAAGGTTCTGCTAGTGTAAATGGTTTTGATGTAACTTCCGATAAAAAGAATGTCCAAAGTAGTGTTGGTTATTTACCAGAACACAATCCGTTGTACACCGAGTTATACGTTAAAGAATATTTAAATTTTAACGCAAATGTGTATGGCACTCCTAAATCCAGAATTAATGAAGTTATTGAACTAACTGGGTTAACTCCTGAAGCACACAAAAAAATTGGCCAACTTTCTAAAGGTTATAGACAACGTGTTGGCTTAGCAAATGCCTTATTACACAATCCGGACGTTTTAATTTTAGATGAGCCAACAACAGGTTTAGATCCTAATCAATTAGTAGATATCAGAAACTTAATTAGAACTATTGGTAAAGAAAAAACCATTTTTCTTTCTACACATATCATGCAAGAAGTTGAAGCTATGTGCGACCGTGTTATTATTATAAATAAAGGTGAAGTTGTTGCAGATAAATATTTGAAGGATTTAAGAGATGGCCAACAGCAGGTTGTGATTGTTGAATTTGATTATAGAGTTGAAGATGCATTTCTCTTAAAACTTCCAAAAGTAGATGCGGTAAAAAACACACACGATTTTATTTACGAAATCACCTTTTCTACCAAAGAAGACATGCGCTCTCATGTATTTGATTTTGCACATGATAATGATTTAAAAATTCTACAACTAAACCAGAAAAACGCGAGTTTAGAAAGCTTGTTTCAAGAACTAACAAAATAGGCCTGCAGTAATAAAGCTTGTTATAGCAGTTTTTAATCTTTACCTAAATATACAAGCACCTCTTATACATTGGTGTTTTATTCTTAAAACCTAAAAGTTTAAAACTGTTTTTAATAACGCTTGGCATAAACACATAAGTATTCTAAATTATTTATAAGATTTGTAGTATTGAAACCATTCACGGTTTATTCAAACAACAACTGTCCTGTATAAAACCGCTCAACTTCTACAATGGGAGGTTCATTAACAGAAATTAAATTACCTGTACTTTTAAGATTTCCTGTAAGCTTTTGTTGTGGATTTACAACCATATCATTACTACTACGATGAAAAACATGAACGTTTTGAGCCAATAAGTGTTCTCCTTCAAAACGACCAGAACCGGAATAAAAGCCCACAAATAAATCTTCTACAACACCATTTATATAATAAAAGGAAAGATTATTGGACTCAATATTTAGTCTTTCTGAATTAATTTGGAGTCTAAAATCACCAACTGCAAACTCACTTATTCCATTAAAATCTTCTGAATACAAGTTTAGGGTATTGTAATTTAAAACTCCATCTGAAGAAATAGAATATTGGGTTGATGTTCTTATTTCTTTAAGGTTTGGTGCTTCAACATAAATTTTAGTGATACCATAATCTCTTACATAATTACAAGAATTATGATCTGTTAATACCAGTTGGTTACCAATAACTTCAACCTTAACATCGTTAATTAAATGTTCCCCTGTTTCAATAATCACTTTATATTCTGGAGCTTCTTTAATTATTAATTCAATATCTCTATTAACAATAATACGCTCAAAGTCTAACACAACAACCTCTTGCTGTATAATATTACCTGAAGCTTGAAAACAATCATTAACATCTTCACTATTGCAAGCACAAAATAGAAAAAGCGTAAGTATGTATAAAATTATCTTATTCATGTATTTATAAAATTTTAAAAGTGCCTTTACTAAATATTAAACTTACAGCCTTACTCCTACACCAAACTCAACAGCTTCAGCTTTTGCACCATGCGATTTTAGCGTAACGGCTCCAAATAAGGTCTTCCCAAAATAGCGTTTTAAACCAATCCTTAAATAAGTTCTCCCTTCAAAATCATAAGGATAATACACATAATAGCCTACTTGAGTTTCAACAGACATTTTATTGACAAATAATTCGTGCCCTACAAATAATCCGACGCGTTTATAGTCATCATCTCTGTTTACATTTAATTCAGGATATGCAACCGATTGGTAATAAATTAGTTCTTTCAAAAAATTAGAAAAGAACACATCTGTACCAAACTGAATAGCGCTATAATGGCTTAATCGTTTATCTGCATAAGCCGAAAGCACATAAAAGGAATATTGGCCACTACCTATAATGTCACTTTCGTTAATACCAGACCTAAAAGCTAAATTATATTTTATCTTTTCAGTGAATTTACCATCAACACTATCAGTAATAAAATCTTTATCTTCTGATGCTAAATTATAAGTTAAACCCAGATTAAACGAAATGGTATTAACACTTGTGTTTGGTGCTTTTACATTAGCATTAGAATAATGCACTAAGGTAACACCGGTTTGAAAACCAAATCCATTAAAAAGGCGGTCTTTTTTATAATTGAACATTAGATAGGTTGAACTCAAAATATCAGATCCAAATGCAATATTTTTTGGATTTTCATATTTATCGTAAGGATTAGTACTATACACTAAACCTTGAGCAATACGCAACATTAAATGGCGCTTAAAAAAATAAAAATTGTAATGTCCGTAGAGTCCAATATTATTCCCTAATACATCATTTTTTAAATCTTGATACATAAAAGACACGCCGTATTCTGGATAATTATAGCGTTGCTCCCAAACTTTGTTTCCGTAAGTTTTTTTATTAAAACTAAAAACAAAACCTTCTGGGTGACCTTTAATTAAGTGGAGAATATCATTGTTGTGAAGTGCTATGTTTCCACCAAAATAATTGAAATCGAAATACGTATTTTTTTTATCGTCTTGTGCGTAGAGCACAACTGAGGTGAGTAATAAAATTATACTTAATAAATTCCGCATTGACTATTATTGAGCAGCAAAAATAATCAATAAATACAATTAATAATTGTATTCTAAAATCTAAACTATGACACAAAAAGTGACGCTAGTAAAGAAACAACTGTTAGCAACACAATTTGCACTGCAAATTTAAAATCTGACTTATGCTTTTTAATTAATTTCATCTTTTCTGAGGCTTAATAATACAGTACAAATATCTCATTAAAAGTCTTTTTGTTTGTTAATTAAAGCCTAAGAAATAGTTATCTATTTATGTGCTTAATTAATATTAAACACAGAATTAATTCTCTAATTTACAAACTAGAGATCTAACTTAATTACGTTATTAAATCTTCATTCCATTTAATTTTTCTACTTTTGCCTTATTAAAATTTAAGAGGAAAAATTTGTCTGATTGCAACCTCTAGTACTGAAACCATTTTCAGTACCTGTTCTTTAAAGAGCAGATTCTGAAATTATTTCAGAATAAAAAATGCTAAAGCAGTAAGTTATGTACTTCTCTAGCGACTTGTAATCTAAGTTTTTCAGCAAATAACCATAACCTAAACATAGGAATTTATGCCATATTTATTTACCTCAGAAAGTGTTTCTGAAGGCCATCCAGACAAAGTAGCAGATCAAATTAGTGATGCTTTAATTGATAATTTTTTAGCCTTTGACCCAGAATCTAAAGTCGCTTGCGAAACCTTAGTAACCACAGGACAAGTAGTGCTTGCAGGTGAAGTAAAATCGAATACTTATTTAGATGTTCAGAAAATTGCAAGAGATACCATAAACAAAATAGGTTATACTAAAAGTGCCTATATGTTTGATGGCAATTCTTGTGGAGTATTTTCAGCAATACACGAACAGTCAGAAGACATAAATCGCGGTGTTGATAGAGCAACCAAAGAAGAACAAGGCGCTGGCGACCAAGGAATGATGTTTGGCTACGCAACAAACGAAACCGATAACTATATGCCTTTGGCCTTAGATTTATCGCATAGAATTTTAAAAGCATTGGCAGAATTACGTCGCGAAAATAAAGATATCACCTATTTACGCCCAGATTCTAAAAGTCAAGTAACAATTGAATATAGCGATGACAATACACCTCAACGTATAGATTCTATTGTAGTCTCTACACAGCATGATGATTTTGACGCAGAAGATAAAATGTTAGCTAAAATTAGAAAAGATATTGTTGAAATATTGATTCCAAGAGTAGTTGCTAACTTACCAGAACACATCCAATTATTATTTAATGATGATATAACTTACCACATTAATCCAACTGGTAAATTTGTTATTGGCGGACCGCATGGAGATACAGGCTTAACAGGTCGTAAGATTATTGTTGATACTTATGGAGGAAAAGGTGCCCATGGTGGAGGTGCATTCTCTGGAAAAGATCCAAGTAAAGTAGATAGAAGTGCAGCGTATGCAACCAGGCATATTGCAAAAAATTTAGTTGCAGCTGGGTTATGTGAAGAAATATTAGTGCAAGTATCTTATGCTATTGGTGTTGTAGAACCAATGGGAATTTTTATAGATACATATGGCACTTGTCCTTTTAACTTAACAGATGGTGAGATTGCTAAAAAAGTAGAACAGCTTTTTGATATGCGACCAGCAGCAATAGAAGAACGACTAAAACTACGTCAACCAATGTATAGCGAAACCGCTGCTTATGGACATATGGGAAGAACAAACGAAGTTGTAAGTAAAACATTTGAACAACCAAATGGAGAACCTATAACTTTAGATGTAGAATTGTTTACTTGGGAAAAGTTAGATTACGTAGATAAAGTAAAAGCTGCGTTTGATATTTAAAACTAAATAGACTTTATAAAATTTCAAAAAAACACCCTAACTAATTATTTTAGTTAGGGTGTTTTATGTTGTATAAGCATACATTTCTATACTTTTAAATAGGTAATAAAAGAAAACGCAAAGGCATGCTTCTCGTCAACCTTATGAGTCGTTCTGTTCACTTCTTGCCATTTAGATTTGTCTATCTCAGGAAAAAAAGTGTCAGCATCTTTAAATTCAGAGTGAACACGTGTAATTTCAATTTTATCAACTAAAGGCATAGCTTGTTTATAGATTTCTCCACCGCCAATAATAAAAGGTTGTTTGTCTAGTCTTGCAGCATCAAGAGCATCTTCTAATGAATTGACTATAATGACTCCACTTGGCGCCTTATAATCTTCCTGTCGCGTAATAACAATATGCGTTCTGTTAGGTAGTGGTTTTGGAAAACTTTCAAACGTTTTGCGTCCCATAATAATATGATGACCGTTAGTTAAGGATTTAAATCGCTTAAGATCGTCACTTAAATGCCAAATTAAATCATTGTCTTTTCCGATAGCATTATTTTCTCCTGCAGCAACAATAATAGTTAATTCGTTAGATTTTTTTTTTTCTGAAGCGTTAGGCAAATTTTTAGCTTCGTTGTAAGCTTGGGTCTGCGCTATTTTAGTCTCTTCCTTTAGAAAGTTCTGCTTCAATTTATCAATACGTACCTGTTGTGCACTAACTAACTTTTCTAGTTGTTGCTTCTCCCAGTCCTTACCCATAAATTTATTGGTTATAAAAACACTCACAAAGTGGTAAATAAATAAAAAGAACCATGCAATTATAGCATACACAAACCAATCAATACCTGCAATCTTAAAATCTTTTTTAATACCTAAAACAGTATTGGCCACGATTAAAAATACAGCACCAATTAAGAATATAACAAAATGAATATACAAACGCTTTTTTTGTTTTATGCGTTTTTGAGCGTTTTCTATAAGCTCTAACTGATCTTTATCTATAGTTGAAACCTGTTTTTTCTTACCAAACATAATCGTAATTTAATAAGATAAAGATACTTGTTTTTTTAGTAAATCAATATTGTGAATTAAAGACTTTGAAGAAAAGCTTCTAACGAAAACGATATCATTGATAATCAGCCACCAAGCAATTCCGCTTAACACTAACAATCCAATAAATTAAGTGTTCATATTTTACATTCTAAATAAAAATTAATGGCAATTTTATGAAATCGATAATTCTTTAGTTTTTAAGCACTTAATCAATATTATATGCGCTATTCTTTTATATTTTTGTGTTGTAATTAAATCTATTATTATGGCAATTAAAAAGCAGTATTTAAAAAGTAAGCCCGTTTGTAAGGTAACATTTTCTGTCCCTGCAGAAGCGGCTAAAAGTGTAGCAGTTGTTGGGAGCTTTAACCAGTGGGATACTACAAAAGCGACTAAATTAAAGAAATTAAAAAACGGAACCTTTAAAGGTACTGTTGATTTAGCACGTGATAATTCTTACGAATTCAGATACCTTATTGATGGAGCTTATATTAATGACGACGAGGCTGATTCTTATGCTTATAATGAATTTGCAGGGGAAGAAAATTGCGTAATCAATCTATAGGACTTTTCTATAAAAAACATAAAAAAAGCGTCTCAATTTAGTTTGAGACGCTTTTTCTTTTATCCTAACAATCTAACCGTCATTAAACAAGCAAAGCGTGTATCTACAGGCTTCCCTTTAACGGTTCCTGGTGCCTTAAATCTAGGCATACGTTTTATCAGCTGAATCACATCTATAGCAATAGCTTTATGATGTGCTTTTACATTAATTTGTTCTGTTTTACCTTTTTTATTAATGGTAAATTCTACAAAGAATTCGGTGGTTAAATCTGTTGGAAAGACTTTATCTGCCAACTCATAGTTAAAGCTCAATTTAATATAATCCATGATTTTATCAGATGTACACTTTTTAGTCTCCTCGAAACTTAATTCTTGTTTACAACCTCTAAAAACAGGATACGTACCATCCTCTCGTTCTTGCGCACTTAAAGATAAGCCGCAAAGAAAGGTCATAACAAATACAAATAATTTCATAGAGAAAATTTAAACGGCAACTTTACCTTTAATATGTGGATGCGGATTGTAATCGACCAATGTAAAATCTTCAAATTTAAAGTCGAAAATATCTTTTATTTCAGGGTTTAAAATCATTTTAGGCAATGGTCTAATATCTCTAGACAATTGTAATTCTAGCTGTTCCTTATGGTTATTGTAAATATGTGCATCACCAAAAGTGTGAATAAAATCTCCTGCTTCATAGCCACAAACTTGAGCCATCATCATCGTAAACAAAGCGTAAGATCCAATATTGAAAGGCACACCTAAAAAGATATCTGCACTACGTTGGTAAAGCTGACAAGACAATTTCCCATCTGCTACATAAAATTGAAAAAAGGCATGACATGGTGGTAAAGCTGCCTTACCATTAGCCACATTCTCTGAAAATGATTTAGACGTATCTGGTAAAACTGAAGGGTTCCAAGCTGAAACCAACATTCTTCTGCTGTTTGGATTATTTTTTAAAGTTGTTATAACCTCTTTAATCTGGTCTATTTCTTCACTTGCCCAATTTCTCCATTGATGGCCATAAACAGGTCCTAAATCTCCATTTTCATCAGCCCATTCATTCCAAATTCTTACTCCATTATCGTTGAGATATTTAATATTGGTATCCCCTTTTAAGAACCAAAGCAATTCGTATATAATAGACTTTAAATGCAGTTTTTTGGTTGTAACCATTGGAAAACCTTCGCTTAAATCGAAACGCATTTGGTAACCAAAAACACTTGTTGTTCCAGTACCTGTACGGTCTCCTTTATCATTACCTTCTGCTAAAACGTGCTTTACTAAATCGTGATATTGTTTCATAATATTCCCCACGAAAGTGGGAATCTGTTTAAATTAAACTTTAGTCCTATATTATAAGACACTTCGCCTTGCTTTGCAATGTACTTTCAACAAAAATATAGTTTCATTTCAGTAATGCTAAGTGTGACAAATGCTATAAAATGCAATTACGAATTTAGGTAAATGTTAAATAATCACTTGAAATATCATGTAGCAGATATTAAAAGTTATTAACGAGTTAGATTTGAAGTGGTGTTTATTCTAAACCATTATGAGATTCCTGCTTTCTCAGCAATTTGTTACCCTATAATCATACCTGCAATAGTAGCAGATATTAAAGAAGCAATTGTTCCACCTATTAAAGCTTTCATTCCAAATTTAGACAATTGTGTACGCTGTCCTGGTGCTAAAGACCCAATACCACCAATTTGAATTCCTATAGAAGCAAAATTAGCAAATCCACAAAGCATATAAGTTGCCATAATAATAGACTTCTCGTACGTTAGGTGTGTTGCATTTGCAGCATTTTTCAAATCAGCCAATTGAATATAACCTATAAACTCACTTGCTGCTAGTTTAATTCCAAGCAACTGTCCCATAAGTGCCATATCTTCTGATGCTACACCAATTAACCACATTAACGGAGCAAATAAGTAACCCAAAAGAAATTCTAAGGACAAACTTTGATATGGTGTATTAGCTTCTATAATTTCATTTAAAGATGTAAAATGCCAATCTATATTTAGGAATTCAACTGTAAATCCATCAAAACCGGCAATGCCACCAAGAATTCCATTTATCATGGCAATAAAGGCAACAAATACTAATAGCATCGCTCCTACATTAACCGCCAATCTTAGTCCTTCAGTTGTTCCGTTGGCAATGGCTTCTAAAATATTAGAACCAATTTTTTCCTGAGAGACAGCAACATCTGTATTAACCTCTTCCGTTTGCGGAAATAATATTTTTGAAATCACAATAGCTCCTGGTGCAGCCATAACCGATGCGGCTAATAAATGCTTGGCATAAAATAATTGTAAAGCTTCATCTTCACCACCTAAAAAGCCAATGTAAGCCGCTAATACAGCACCTGCAACTGTTGCCATTCCTCCAATCATAACAAGGAGAATTTCAGACTTATTCATTTTTTCCAAATACGCCTTAATAAGTAATGGAGCTTCGGTCTGACCTAAGAAAATATTACCTGCAACACTTAAGCTTTCTGGACCAGAAATCCCTAAAACTTTAGATAACAACCATCCCATACCTTTTACGACTTTCTGAATTAACCCCAAATAGAACAATACAGATGTTAAGGCTGAGAAGAATATAATGGTTGGTAAAACTTGAAAAGCAAAAATAAAACCGAAGGAATTAATGTCTAACATCCCTCCAAATAGAAATTCACTACCTGCTTGCGTAAATCCAAGGATAGCAATAAACCCTTGGCCTATAAATTCAAACGCAGTTTTTACAAAATCTATTTTTAAAACACCAATAGCGATAATTAATTGAAATAATAATCCAATACCTACTGTTTTCCAATTGATAGCTCTACGATTACTACTAAATAAAAACGCAATAAAAATTAGAGTCACCATCCCTAAAATCCCCCTCCACAAACTGTTAAAAGAAAAACCTTGATTTGGTATAATGTCATTTGTAGTTACACTAGGAGATACAACAGCCTCTACTTCTTTTTCTTTAGTAGACACAAAATTGAACTGCATCTCTTTTCCTGAGAATACTAAAGTAGAATCTGTAAGCTCTCTAATTTTATACCTTTCTATGGTATTTAATGAATCGTTTTTATACAGTACCAGCAAGCTATTTTGGTACATATAATCTCCTTGTAAGTCATCAACCGTATTAGAAGAAAAATTGAATTCTCCTTTGTTGAACTCCAAAGTCGTATACATACTTTCAGAATCTGTAGACTCCCATGTTTTTTCAAGTTCTTGTGCTGTTATTGACGAAAGCCCTAGAAAAATAGCTAGAAAAGCCTTGAAAAACTGATTCATATGTAATAAGTGTTAGTTAGCGTTTAGAAATTTCGTCTCTTATTTTGGCAGCCATTTCATAATCTTCATTATTAACCGCCTCTTCTAAGAGATTATTAAGTTCTTCGAGAGATTTATTTTTATAACCTTCTTGTTCTGCAGATGCAGCTTCAATTTCTTCAACAATAAGGTCGTCAACAAGAATACTATCTTGCTCTTCATCGTCTTCCTTTTTAGGATTGACTTTAAGATAGATTCCTGCTTTATCTAAAATATTTTTGTAAGTAAAAATTGGTGCCTGAAAACGTAAGGCTAATGCAATAGCATCGCTCGTTCTGGCATCTATAATTTCTTCAATTTTATCGCGTTCGCAAATTAAACTTGAATAAAACACACCATCAACCAACTTATGAATAATGACTTGCTTAACAACAATATCAAATCGGTCGGCAAAGTTTTTAAATAAATCATGTGTAAGCGGACGCGGAGGTCTAATTTCTTTTTCTAAAGCAATGGCAATAGATTGCGCTTCAAAAGCACCAATAACTATTGGTAATTTACGATCACCATCTACTTCATTAAGTATTAAAGCGTAAGCACCATTCTGGGTTTGACTATAAGAGATGCCTTTGATATTTAAACGAACTAAACTCATAATTTATAAAACACAAAGAACTGTTTAAATTTGGACTTTACCAACTGCATTGTGCAGATTTGGTTAATTTCCTCTATACTTTCGATAAAACGCAAGCGAATAAGAGGAATCTAAATTTAAACAGTCCTTATTAATACCGCATCTAATTTTTTATGAATTGGCATTTAATATTACAAGGTAATAAAATTATGCGTTTGCAGCTTTAAAAGCTTTTAATTTTTCAATTAATTTAGGTACCACTTCAAATGCATCACCTACAACTCCGTAATCTGCAGCCTTAAAGAAAGGTGCCTCAGGATCGGTGTTAATTACCACTTTTACTTTTGAAGAATTAATACCTGCTAAATGCTGAATAGCACCAGAAATACCTATAGCAATGTACAAATTAGACGCTACAGGCTTTCCTGTTTGGCCAACGTGCTCGCTATGTGGTCTCCAACCTAAATCTGATACAGGTTTAGAACATGCTGTTGCAGCACCTAACACTTCTGCTAGTTCTTCAACCATACCCCAATTTTCAGGACCTTTTAATCCTCTACCTCCTGAAACTACAATTTCGGCATCAGCAATACTTACTTTATCAGTAGCTTTATCTACAGACTCAACTTTAACACCTGATTCTGGTATTGATGGTGAAAAATCTTCTACAGTAGCACTACCTTCCGTTTCTACCAAACCGAATGAATTATTAGATAAACCAACAATTTTTACATCTGTTGTTATTTCAGTATTTGCAAATGCTTTATTTGTAAACGCTGAATGTTTCACTGTAAATGGAGAGACACTAGATGGTACTGCAATAACATTAGAAACATAACCTGCTTCTAAACCTACAGCTAACAATGGCGCTAAATATTTGCTATTGGCACTAGCACTAATAACCACCACTTTTGCATCTTCGTTTTTTGCAGCACCTTCTATAGCAGCTGCATATTTTTTAGCGTTAAATGAATTTAAAGATTCATCTTTTATTGAAAGTACTTTAGACGCACCATAATTTCCTAGCGTTTCTGCGTTGTCTGCATTAACAGCAACTGCTGTAACTGAAGTTCCCATTTGGTCTGCAACAGCTTTAGCATAAGACACGACTTCTAAAGCCGCTTTTTTAAATTTTCCGTTTTCGGACTCTGTATATACTAGAATTGACATAAAATTTTATTTATAAAATTTATCCTGAACTTGATTCAGGAACTTATTACTATTTCCTTTAACTTCAAGAGATTCCGAAATAACACTTGAACTCTGCTCAGCGTAACCTTTCGGAATAATTAAAGTTTACTAAATTACCTTAGCTTCGTTATGAAGTAAGTTTACTAATTCGTCTATATTATCGGCATCAACCAATTTAACTGCACCCTTTGGAGCTGGTTTTTCAAAACTTACTGCTTTAGTTTCTGCAGTAGCATCTGTAGGCTCTACAACCGTTAAAGGTTTTTTACGTGCCATCATAATACCTCTCATATTAGGAATACGAAGATCACTTTCTTCAACTAACCCTTTTTGACCACCTATAACTAAAGGTAAAGTTGTGCTAACTGTTTCCTTACCGCCATCGATTTCTCTAACGGCCTTAACGTTAGTGCCATCAACTTCTAAACTAATACAATTGGCTACAAAATTAGCACCAATTATTCCAGCTAACATTCCAGGAACCATAGCACCATTGTAATCAATAGATTCTCTTCCTGCTATTACTAAATCGTAACCACCATCATTAACAACTTTAGCTAATTGTTTTGCTACTGAATAACCATCTGTTGCTGGTGTATTCACTCTAATTGCAGAATCGGCACCAATTGCTAATGCTTTTCTTAAAGTTGGCTCTGTTTCTGCACCACCAACGTTAACGACATCTACACTTGCCCCTTGTTTTTCTTTAAACCACATGGCACGCGTTAGACCAAACTCGTCATTAGGATTAATAACATACTGAACACCATTAGTGTCAAACTTTGTATCTCCTTCTGTGAAATTAATCTTTGATGTTGTATCAGGTACATGACTAATACATACTAATATTTTCATATAAAAATGATTTATTTAAACGTCTTTTTTCTTGAGTACGAAGATAAAAATAATAATTTGAATTTTACTATGCACGCATAGCAAATTTCAGAAAAATTCAATCATTCATCAATAAACTATCATTTTTTTAAAAATTTGAAGATTTTTTGCTGATTATTTAAGTTTGAAACTCTAATGAAATATAATCCGTTGGAAAGATTTGAAATATTTAGACTGTTTTCTTTGAACGTAATTGGCTGAATAATTTGTTGTCCAGATGTGTTATATATTTCAACATTTACCAATTGATTATTTAAGTTAGTGATTTGCAAAAATGGATTTCCTTTAGTCTCAAAAAGTTTCATCACTTACTGATAAAGCAGTGTCTTGAAAAGTTAAAAAATCCGTCGCAAAAAATGCATTTTCTCTTTCAAGAATGATCTGGCCTGTTTCATCTATACTTTCATTAACCCTAATATTTCCATAATTATCATGGTCTATACACCCTATATCTAAAACGGAATAGAGCATTTTTTCAATATAGTGACATGGTTGATTATAACTTGTAACGGTAGAAGTTCCTTGTTCAGATTGCCATAATTGAAGTGTGTTATCTGTGCTGCCAAATCCATCGTCAAACCCTCCCCTCAGCCTTATCGAAAAAGAATTTTCACAGCTAGAAATACCTTCTGTTTCGGCATGCATCATACCATTGACTTCATCATATGTAAAAACAATATTTAGTTAAAAACCAACTGGCACATTTTGTTCCCCTTCTGGGCAAGGTAACCCTCCTTCTGTTGATTCAGTACAATACTTTATAAGCTTATAAGTTTTGTTGTCTAACAAATTAATTAAACCAGGACTTATAGAGGTGTTAGGATATGGTTCCATACTATAAACATCGGGATATGCATAATCATATAACTCATTGATAAGTGTTCTGTTCCCATGTACAATTGTATAATATTTGATAAGCTCACCATCAGGATTTGTGTTGGGAAAAGATTGGTAGAAATCATAAATTACATAATCGGCAAAAATATCAGTAATGTTTTGATCTTGGTGTGTTAGCGTTATTGTACCATCCATATTATCTATTACCGTCGGAATATCTGCTGTGGATTCAATTTTTACATGATGATTTTGCAACGGACAAAGCACAGCTTCTTGAGCAAAAGCAAAATTAGAAACTATAAAAAACAAACAGATAAAAATGTAATTTTTCACTTTCATAAACACTCAAATAATTAATACGAACTACAAGTTACAATTATTTTCTTTTTTCGTTTAAGATTTAATGTCATTATATAGTCTAGAATTATTATTTTTGCAGCTCGAATAAAAACAAAAGCATGAAGACAATTCAATTTAGAGAAGCTATTTGCGAGGCTATGAGCGAAGAAATGCGCAGAGATGAAAGCGTTTATCTTATGGGTGAAGAAGTAGCGGAATACAATGGTGCTTATAAAGCATCTAAAGGGATGTTAGACGAGTTTGGTGCTAAACGCGTCATAGATACACCTATTGCAGAACTTGGTTTTGCTGGTATTGCCATTGGATCTACAATGACGGGCAATCGTCCTATAGTAGAATATATGACGTTTAACTTCTCTTTGGTTGGAATTGATCAAATTATAAATAATGCCGCTAAAATTAGACAAATGTCTGGTGGACAATTTAAATGCCCTATTGTATTTAGAGGACCAACAGCATCTGCTGGCCAATTAGCAGCAACACACTCTCAGGCTTTTGAGAGTTGGTTTGCCAATACTCCAGGATTAAAAGTTATTGTTCCTTCAAATCCATATGACGCTAAAGGTTTATTAAAAGCTGCCATTAGAGACGACGATCCTGTAATTTTTATGGAAAGTGAGCAAATGTACGGTGATAAAGGCGAAGTACCAGAAGGAGAATATGTAATACCTATTGGTGTTGCAGATGTGAAACGTGAAGGAACAGATGTTACTATCGTATCTTTTGGTAAAATCATAAAAGAAGCTTACAAAGCTGCAGACGAATTAGAAAAAGAAGGTATTTCTTGTGAAATTATAGATTTAAGAACTGTTCGTCCAATGGATAGAGAAGCCATTTTAAAATCTGTGAAGAAAACCAATAGATTAGTTGTTTTAGAAGAAGCATGGCCCTTTGGAAATGTAGCTACTGACATCACTTACTTAGTACAATCAGAAGCATTTGATTATTTAGATGCCCCAGTTGTTAAAATAAATACCGCAGATACTCCTGCACCATACTCTCCTGTTTTATTAGCAGAATGGTTGCCTAATAGCGACGATGTTATTAAAGCAGTAAAAAAAGTAATGTACAAATAAATTGCAGTTTTCTGCGTTTAAAAAACTTCATTAGTAACCCTCTAACTAAAGTTTAGCATGGTTATTGATGAAGTTTGTTTTTAATATGAAATTAAAATTATTTACACTTTTTTTTGTTCTAGGCTTTTTTTCTGCAATCTCACAGACAAAAGTTAGTGGATACGTGTTTGATGAAAACAACGTAGCACTTCCTTATGTTAATATCTTCTTTAAAGGTTCTACACAAGGTACCATTACTAATGAAGATGGAAAGTTTTATCTAGAATCTGATGAAACATGGGAAACCATAATTGTGTCTTTTATTGGTTTTGAAGTTTTAGAAATTCCACTAACCAAACGTGTTAATTACGATTTAAAATTTATATTAAAAGAAGAAGCTTCCTCTTTAGACGAGGTGCTTATTGTTACCGGAAAACAATCTAAAAAAGCCTCCGAAAATCCAGCGATTAGAATTCTTAAGAAAATTTGGGAACGTAAACGACAAAATGGTTTAAGTCAATTTAAACAATACGAATACGACCAGTATGAAAAAGTTGAATTTGACCTAAACACTATAGATAGTGCTTTAATAAAAAGTAAACTCTTTAAAGGTATGGAGTTTGTTTTTGAAGAAGTAGATACTTCAAACGTTACTGGAAAAACGTATTTGCCTATTTTCTTAAACGAATCTGTTAAAAAAATATCTGGCGATAATATTCTTAAGAAAGAACGAGAAGATTTATTAGGAAATAAAAACTCAGGATTTAGCAACAACCAAATCATTATAGACTTTATAGACGATTTATATTCCGAGTATAATGTCTATGATAATTACCTAAAGTTTTTTGATAAGAGCTTTGTAAGCCCATTAAGTAGAACAGGTATCCAAACCTATAATTACGTATTGTCAGACAGTGCATTTATTGATAATAAATGGTGCTACAATATTATATATTATCCTAGACGAAAAAACGAATTGACTTTTAAAGGCGACTTTTGGGTTAACGACTCTACCTACGCCATTAAAGAAATTAATCTTCAAGCATCTAAAAGTGCTAATATCAATTGGGTAAAAGAAATTTATATAGAACAAGAGTTTGAAGTACTAAGCGACTCTTTATTTCTTATTAAACGCGATTATTTTCTTTCCGATTTTGCATTTAATAAAAAGGAACAATCTAGAGGTGTTTATGGTAAACGAACTACAATTTACGATAATTACAAATTTAATCAGCCAAAAGAAGATCCTAAATTCTATGATAAAGTTGTCTATGATTATGACAAAGACGTTTATAATAGAGAAGATGATTTTTGGGAAAACAATAGACTTGAAGCCTTAAACAAAGACGAAAAAGGGGTTTACAAAATGTTAGACACGCTTAAAACAGTGAAGAAATTTAAGCGATTGTATAATTTAGGAAGCATTCTTGCTTCTGGTTATGTAGAATTTCCAAGCATTAATTTTGATTATGGTCCTATTTTCTCAACCTTTGGATATAATGAAGTTGAAGGTTTACGCTTAAGAACAGGAGGACGAACTTATTTTGGCCCTAACGATATGTGGAGGGTCGAAGGCTTTATGGCTTATGGCTTTAAAGACGATAAATTTAAATACGGCCTTTCTGGAAAATGGTTGCTAGATAAACGAAGCCGATTAACCCTGTTTGGCGGAAACAGGCGCGACATAGAACAAATTGGTGCAAGTTTAACAAGCTCTACAGATGTCCTTGGTCGAAGCTTAGCATCTTCCTCTGTTATTGGTACTGGTTCTAATGATAAATTAACCAATATCAATTTAACCAACCTCGGAATGTCTATTGAAGCTGCTAGAAATTTCGAAATACGCTTAGATGGTAGTTTCCGTACATTAAGCTCTGCCTCTCCTACTTTTAGTTTAGATTATAATGATGCAGAAGCGTCATCTGGAATTTCTTCTGAGGTAAAACAATTTGAAAGCCGACTCTCATTAGCCTTTTACCCAAAACGCCAAATGACTGGTTTTGGAGTCGAACGAAAAGAAAAAAATGACAATTTCGCAAGATTATTTGCACAAGTAAGTCGTGGAGATCGCAGTTGGTTTAACAGTGATTTTGATTATACAAAAGTACAATTCTCATATATACAACCATGGCAAGTTGGTGGTTTTGGCCGTTTAACAACATCTATCGAAGCAGGTAAAACTTATGGAGAAGTCCCTCTTTCGCTACTAAATGTTGTACCAGGAAACCAGACCTATTTTTCAATCTATAATACCTTTTCTCAACTTGACTTTTATGAGTTTGTTACAGACACATATACATCAATGCATGTAGAGCATAATTTTAATGGACGTATTTTTTCACGCATTCCATTTTTAAAGAAATATAATTTAAGAGCTATTTTAAGTTTAAGAGGTGTTTGGGGCGAATTATCTCAAGAAAACAGAGACCTTAGCACTACTGGTAATCCTGTTGAATTTACATTGGTTGCTCCAGATTCACGTATATATTACGAGTATAGTTTTGGTGTTGCCAATATTTTTAAAGTTTTAAGATTAGACTTTAACTTTAGAGGTAATTACCTTGAAAATCCTGATGCAAGAAAGTTTGGCATTACAGGTAGTTTTGGCTTTTATTTTTAATCTCTACATAAGCCCAATTTCCTTTGGCAACAAATCTGTATTATACTATATTTGCTGCTTAAATTATCACAAAAATTACATAATTAAATTTCCGTGTTCTTTTTGTAAAAAAACAAAATAAATCTAACATGTCAACAACAGAAGAATTAACCTTCGATGTATTAATTGAAATACCAAAAGGAAGTCGTAATAAATATGAATACGATTTTACATTACATAAAATACGTTTCGATCGTATGCTTTTTTCATCTATGATGTATCCTGGAGATTATGGTTTTATACCTGAAACTTTAGCTTTAGACAGTGATCCTTTAGATGTTTTAGTCTTAGGTCACCAACCAACATATCCAATGGTAGTAATGGAAGTAAGACCAATTGGTGTTTTCCATATGACAGATGAAAAAGGTCCAGATGAAAAAATTATTTGTGTACCAGTTTCTGATCCAATTTGGAGTAATAATAAAAACATAAGTGATTTAAATCCACATAGATTAAAAGAAATCGAACACTTTTTCCGTGTATACAAAGATTTAGAAGAAAAGAAAGTAGATGTTGGTGGATGGGGAGACGCAGAAGAAGCTATCAAAATTTATCATGAATGTGTACAACGTTATGATGAAAGCGAACACAAAAAGAAACGCACGTTTACGATTTAATATTCTCATTTAGAAATCTCAAGTTTTTTTAACAAAAAACTAATAAAAAAGCAATATCATATAATTGATATTGCTTTTTTCGTAAAAATATGATTCATTTTATTACATTTACCTAGCTAATAACTAATTAAATTAAATATTATAATATGGAGTCAATGATGATTTATATGCCAATAGCTTTGGCACTTTTAGGGTTAATTTACATGCTTATAAAGCAATCTTGGGTAATGAAACAAGACGCTGGAGATGGTAAAATGAAAGAAATTTCAGATCATATCTATGAAGGTGCATTGGCGTTCTTAAATGCCGAATATAGATTGCTTGCCATTTTTGTAGTCATTGTAGCAGCCTTATTAACTCTAGTCTCTTTCATTGTTCCAACTACGCATTGGCTAATTGTAATTGCTTTTGTTTTTGGTGCTGTATTCTCTGCTTTTGCAGGAAATATAGGCATGAAGATTGCTACTAAAACAAATGTTAGAACAACACAAGCCGCACGTACAAGTTTACCAAACGCATTAAAAATCTCTTTTGGAGGTGGTACTGTAATGGGACTTGGTGTTGCTGGTTTAGCCGTTTTAGGCTTAACCGTTTTCTTTATCGTGTTTTTCCATGTATTTATGGGAGGTGAGTGGACCAATACAATGGATATGACCATAGTATTAGAAACACTTGCAGGTTTCTCATTAGGTGCTGAATCAATTGCTTTATTCGCAAGAGTAGGTGGTGGTATTTATACTAAAGCTGCAGATGTTGGTGCCGATTTAGTTGGTAAAGTTGAAGCTGGTATTCCAGAAGATGATCCTCGTAATCCTGCAACTATTGCAGATAACGTAGGTGATAATGTTGGTGATGTTGCTGGTATGGGAGCCGATTTATTTGGATCTTATGTCGCAACCGTATTGGCGGCAATGGTTCTTGGAAACTATGTCATAAAAGATATGGGTGGAGCAGTTGATGACCTCTTTGGAGGTATTGGCCCAATCTTATTACCAATGGCAATAGCTGGTGCAGGAATCATTATTTCAATCATCGGTACAATGTTGGTAAAAATAAAAAGTAACGACGCTAAAGAAGCTCAGGTTATGGGAGCTTTAAATATAGGTAACTGGACATCTATTATACTAGTTGCTGTGTCATGTTTTGGTTTAGTAACGTGGATGTTACCTGAAACCATGCAAATGAACTTCTTTGGAGAAGGCTTACAAGACATTTCTTCAATGCGAGTATTCTACGCCACCTTAGTTGGTTTATTTGTAGGAGCAGTGATTTCTTCAGTAACGGAATATTATACAGGTTTAGGTAAAAAACCAATTTTAAATATTGTACAACAGTCAAGCACAGGAGCAGGTACAAACATTATTGCTGGTTTAGCAACAGGTATGATTTCTACATTCCCATCCGTATTATTATTTGCTGGAGCTATTTGGGCATCTTATGCTTTTGCTGGATTCTATGGTGTAGCTTTAGCAGCTTCTGCGATGATGGCAACAACAGCTATGCAATTGGCCATTGATGCCTTTGGACCAATATCTGATAACGCAGGTGGTATTGCTGAAATGAGTGAACAAGAACCTATCGTTAGAGAGCGTACAGATATTTTAGATTCGGTTGGTAACACAACAGCTGCAACAGGAAAAGGATTTGCTATTGCTTCTGCAGCTTTAACATCATTAGCCTTATTTGCTGCCTATGTAACCTTTACGGGTATTGACGGCATTAACATCTTTAAAGCACCAGTATTAGCGATGTTATTTGTTGGTGGTATGGTGCCAGTAGTATTCTCTGCCTTAGCAATGAATGCTGTAGGTAAAGCAGCTATGGAAATGGTAGAAGAAGTACGTCGCCAGTTTAGAGATATTCCTGGAATTATGGAAGGGACTGGAAAACCAGAATACGATAAATGTGTGGCTATTTCTACACAAGCTTCTTTAAAAGAAATGATGTTACCAGGATTATTAACTATTGGTTTTCCTTTAGTAATTGCTTTTGTTCCTATGATTTTTGGAATGAACAATTTAGCGATTGCTGAAATGTTAGGTGGTTATATGGCTGGTGTTACTGTATCTGGTGTGTTATGGGCTATCTTCCAAAACAATGCCGGTGGTGCTTGGGATAACGCTAAGAAATCTTTTGAAGCTGGTGTTGAAATTAACGGAGAGATGACGTTTAAAGGTTCTGAAGCGCACAAAGCTGCAGTAACAGGAGATACTGTTGGTGATCCTTTTAAAGATACTTCTGGACCATCAATGAATATCTTAATTAAATTAACCTGTTTAATCGGTTTGGTCATTGCTCCTATCTTAGGTGGTCATGCTAATGACATAGGCTTAGCCAATATTGAAGAAGACTTTTCTGTTGAAATGACTATTGATTCTGAAGATATTGAAGCCGTAGCTACAGTTGATTACTCGACGATTAAAGATGGAGAAAAAGTATTAAAAACCATTGTTTTTAAAGGAACTAAAACTCAAGTAGAGAATTCACTAAAAACATTTGAAGCATCATTAACTAACAAAGCTGGTGAGGTTGAAAAAGTGATCGAAAAAATAGATATTACCAAAGGATAACCCTTAAAAGTGTTACCCAAAAACAACCCTCAACATTTTAATTAATGCTGAGGGTTTTTCTTTTAGAATAATCGAAACAGGTAGGAATTTCAGTTATTGAGTTGTTTTATAAGTGAAAAGTAAAATGCATAATCAAAAAAAAAGCGATATGAAACGTACGAACAAATTCCCCAAATTCATTTTTCTATTTTTATTTTCATTACTTACAATGACGTCTTGTCAAAAAGATGATAGCAATCCGGTAGGTGAACAACAAGAAATTGTTCCTGACGAATTCTCTGAATATTTCGGAAATGAAATTTCGAGAGATTTTTTAGGAACAGTCATCGACAAAAACCATCTTCCTATTGAAGGCGTTTTAATAACAATTGGTGATGATACTGCAATGACTGATAGCAATGGTGTTTTTATCATTAAAAATGCGACAGTACACAAACGCTTTGGCTATATCAAGGCTTCAAAAGCAGGTTATATTCATGGCTCTAGAAATGTAGTACCCACTAATGGCACTAATAAAGTAACTATTATGTTACTTGACGCCAATATTACAGGCACTGTAAACAGTGGTTCTGAAGGAACAGTATCACTTGACAACGGAAGCTCTGTAAGTTTTGATGGAAATTTCATAAAAGAAGATGGCTCTGAATACGCTGGCACTGTAAATGTTATTGTACATCATTTAGATCCAGCAGATGAAGATATGGCCTTACAACGCCCAGGAATGTTATATGCTCAAAACTCTGATGGAGCTGAACGTATGTTACAAACCCTTGGAATGTTGGCTGTAGAATTACGTGGAAGCTCAGGAGAAGAATTAAACTTAGCTGAAGGATCTACCTCTGAAATTAAAATGTATGTTGACCCAAGTTTAATGAGCATTGCACCAGCAACCATTCCACTTTGGTATTTTGACGAAACCAAAGGCTATTGGATTGAAGAAGGTGAAGCCACCTTACAAGGCAATATGTATATTGGAACCGTAACGCATTTTTCCTTTTGGAATTATGATATTCCTGCCAACGCTATCACACTTTGTGTAACTGCTACAGACGATCAAAATAATGTTTTAAACAATCTCTATGTAAGTATTACAAGTGCTACATTTGGTACTCGTAGTGGTTATATTAACGACAATGGAGAAGTGTGTGGTTTTGTCCCTAGTGGAGAAACTTTAGAGCTAGATATTTATAATTATGACTTTTGTGGAAATGAATCATTACACTCGCAAATAATTGGCCCTTTTACATCAGACTCTGATCTCTCAATAACTATACCTGACAATCCTGATATTATAGCCGAAACTGTAACAGGAGACTTTAATACTTGTGATGACAATGCTGTAACAGATGGCTACGTACAATTAAAATACGGAGGACAAACCTTTACCGATGTTGTTAACGATGGTACATTTGAAATTAATCTATTACGCTGCGAAAACGATAATACTTTCAAAATAAAAGCGAGTGACTATGTCAACCTTCAAACAACAGACAGTATTAGCTATACCTTTACCACGCCATTAACAAACATTGGAACTATAAGTGCTTGTAACACGATTACTGAGTTTATTCAGTATAGTATTGACGGTGGAGATTTAATTTATGTTTTAGATAATATTAATAGTCAGTTTGATGCCAACTCACCTAATTACAATGGGCCAATTTTAACACTTAGTGGGTCTAGTAATGATGGAAACTGTTTTTACCTGATTGGAAAATTAGATGAAACCTCTTACGAAGGGACTTACGACAATTACAATTGGAATGCCAATGACAACAGCGATACGGGCTTCAATCTTCAAGAGTGTTTTGGCATGTCTAACACCAATAACAACGTCATTTACAATCTAACATCTCTTGGAGCTGTTGGTGAATATATTGATATTAATTTTAGCGGAACTTATGAAGACTATGATGGAAACCCACATTCTGTTTCAGGAGTTGTGCATGTTTTAAGAGATTATTAATTAACTTAAAACCTCAAAAAACAAAAAGCCTTGCAATCAATAAATATGAATGCAAGGCTTTTTTATATTAAAATTGTTCTTATAAAGTATAGGTTAACCTAAAGGTAACAAACCTTGGTAAAACAAATGTTTCAGAACTATAAACTGAAATGTTACTAGAACCATTATTTACTTCAGAATCTATATTCAATAAATTGGTTGCTCTAATTTGATACTCCCATTTAGCATCCTGATCTTTTCGGTAAGCTAAACTAGCGTTCCAAGTTTGGTAGGATTGTGTATCACTAACATTACTACTTTGACTTGTATAAGAATAATCAGTTCTAAACGTTAAAGCTTTCCACAAGTATGCATCAAACTCTACTGAAGGAGCATTTGTAATAAACTGTGTATCATTATCACCTTGATTCGTATCAGAAACACGATATAAATATTTTAAACTTACGTTTGGTGCTTCTCTAAAATTAGTACGCAATTCTGGTGTATAACTCTGAGAAAATGTTTCATTTACAGATCTTACATCTTGTACAAATTGATTATTCTTACTGTAATTAAAATTAACTCGCATACTAGCTCTTAACTTACCAAATGTACGTTGTATACGTCCAATAGCTGTAACACTCTCATCTGCGAAGTTTGAATTAAAGTATGTATTTGTTCTAATGACATTATCAAAATTAGTAAATGAACGTATTTGATCTATGTTTTTGTTATAATTAAGAATTGCAAAAACATTGGTATAATTAAATAGGTTAAAACTAAAATAACGTAAGCTCAAATTATGAGATAACGAATTTTGTAATTCTGGTTCACCATACTGAAGACTGTTATAGTTATTTAAAACTAAACCTTCAGCTAAACTTGTAACATCCGTAAACGCATTTTTCATGTTATAACGAAAGGTTAAGCTTTCGCTCTTTTTAAACTGAATTTGTGTTTCAAAATCTGGTAATATTCTAAAGAAATTGTCTTCGTATGTTTCACCAAACTGTGTGTTTTTGTTACCATAAGCATGCACAGAAAACCCTGGAGTAATTGTAAACTTACCTGTTTTTAATCGGTAATGAAAACCTAAATAAATATCACTAAAATTATACTCAGTGTCATTTTCATTTAATAACACATCTCCTTCCTCGTTTGTTAAACTTGCTGTTGGATCAAAATAAGAACCATCATCTAAAAACTGAAAGATATTAGAGTTAAATTTCTGAGTACTTAAAATAGTCCCTAAGGTTAAATTGATATTACTTTTTGAATTCAAAATATTGTAATAATCTAATTTAGCATCTAGCTGATTTGATTTTATACGACGGTCTTGATTCAAATCATAACCTAACTGATCTCTATCTAGTCCTAAACTCAAAGCTGTATTATCAAAAGCATCTCTATCACTAGGATCTGTAGCATTATTATTTGTAGGGTCGTTTACTAAAATGGCATTGTAAAACGGATCTTCATCTTTTATTAAATGTTGCGCTTCAAAAGCAAAAATATTATTCTCATTTAGGGTGTAATAATAATTTACATTTTGATTAATACTAAATGGTTTAGCCTCATCTAATTGATACGTATTACCTACAACCGAAGAAAATTCATTTTGAGTTTCAGAATCACTAGAAATTCGACCTAAAACATCATAGTTTAATTGGTTATTTGCATTTGGCTTATAAGCTGCACTTAATTTTGCTAAACCTTGGTTAGTAGCCTCACTACCTGTCTGTATTGTTTCTTCATCCGGAATTTCTAATTCGGGATTTGTATAACGTACAAAACTTTCTTCACGAGTACGTAATCTACTACTATTATAAATTATAAAGCCACTAAGATCTAAAGCTTTATTTGGCGAATAACTAAAGTTAACTGCTGCTAATTTAGATTCTACAGTTTGTGAATCGTCTATATTGGTTAATCCACTTAAGCCATTATCTCCAAGATTTAGACTTGTTCCGCTACTAGAACTTGGTCTTCTAAAACCACCACCAAAGTTTCGAAGATCTCTACCTGTTAATGCCACTTCGCCTGTATTATTTAAATCTCCAATAACATTAACACTGTATTTAGGGCTGTAATAAAATAGCTTAGGCTGCACTAAATAAAGCTCATCATTTGGAGATGGTGCAACACCTCCACCTGCTGTAACATCACCAAACCAAAAGTTTTCTTTTCCTTCTTTTAGTTTAATATTTATAGCAACGTTATCTTGGTTGTTTTGTACACCACTTAATTGCCCTACCTCAGCATAATTACGTAATACTTGAATTTTATCTACAGCATTAGAAGGTATATTTTTTGTGGCCAATTTTGAATCTCCATCAAAGAAATCCTTTCCGTTTACCATTAGCTTAGTAACTTCCTTTCCTTCTACTTCAATTTTACCTTCTGCTGTTATTTCTACGCCAGGTAATTTTTTTAGGACATCTTCAAGCTTTCGCTCTGTTCCACTTTTAAAAGAATCGGCATTATAAATTAAGGTATCTCCTTTTATGGTTACTGGCATTTCATAAGTCAACTCAACAGCATCAAGCATATTATCTGTAAGCATTGTAAAGTCTTTTGTGATATCTACTTCTTTAGTTTCAATAGTTTCATCGACGGACTTTAATCCAATATAACTCACCTGAATACTATACCTTCCGTTCTTACTTAGCGAAATAACATATTTCCCACTAGCATTAGTAATAGCATAGGATTCTAATGTATTGGTATCTTTATTAATAGCTATAATATTAGCTAACTCTAAAGGCGCTCCAATACTATCTTTTACAATGCCTTGCATTTTGATTTGAGCAAAAGAGCTCATTACTACTAAGGTAAATAGTAGTGCTAAAATATTTTTCATATAATTTGGTTGTGATTGTGGTGTTTAATATTTGGTGCTTAATTTCGTCCTCTTCCGCCACCTCTACCGTTGCGTCCTCCGTACATTTCACGCATTTCTTCCATCTTTTTTGTAGTGATTTCAGTGTATTCTTCTTGCGTAACTTTTTGACCTTTTTTAGGCTTTTCTATCGTTTCTTTATCTGTTGGGTTTAATACAATCTTAGTACAAAGAATCGTTGTACGGTCTGCATTAACTTCTAAAATTAAACCTGGTAAACCCCAATAATTATCAGGCCCTTGGTTAACAGGAATTTGAGGAGTGTACCATGCTACAACCTCTATTGTTTTAGGTTTTGCAGGCTCATTTGAATCAGTAGAATCTTTACCCTTCTCTCCTTCTTTACGTTGATTTCCATTTCTTGGTCTTCTGAAACTCTGAAAATCAATTCCTGTAGGCTCTACCATCGCAGTTGCTTTAAAACAGGTGTATTGACCAATTGTTTTGGTTTCAGTCCCCATTTTCCATTCTATAGTTTTTAATTCGTCTTTAACTAAAAACTGCTTCCCAAAAAATTCTTGATCTTGAAGCATTTCTTTGGTTTGAACATTTTTATATTTTGGTCCGCCTGTCAGACTTCCTCCAAAACCTCTACGACCTCCGCTACCAGGTGCTTCTAACTTTTCTTCTTCTTTATAGATAGACTCAGATTTAGTAAACGTTAATGTAAACTCTTTTTCTAAAAAGCTCTTCATACGTTCTTGAATTTGCTTTTTACGTTCTGCGCTCATGTCTTGTCCACCAAACTGATCTAAATCCATGGTTGTTTTAGACATGTAATAGGCTTTTCCTTGAAAATCTTGAGCAAATAAATTAGAACTGGAAATTATCACAGTTAATAACAATGCAATTTTAAGCGGTAGTTTCTTCATCTTTAATGGTATAGTAAAACTCAATAATAGTTTTTTTGTTAATCTTATTATCATAAGACTCTACTGATGAAGAAAAGTTAAGTCTAGGTTTGTTAAACTTGTGTTAAGAAAACTAACCTCCTATACTTATCTGAATCACCTCACCGCTTTTACTACCATTTCTGGGTGCATAACGCTCCATCATTTCCTTTGTTTTTTTATCCATAATGGCGTCGTATTCCTTCTGAGAAACTTCTTTACCTTTTGTAGGTGCTTCAATCTTAATTTTTTCTTCAGGATTAACGACTATCTTACTACAGATTACCGTTAGTTTTCCGTCGTGAATTTCTAAAATTAAACCCGGAAGACCTTGGTATTTTGCAGGACCATTACTTACAGGAATTTGAGGAGTATACCAAGCTGTAACTGTACGTTCTTCCATTTCTAGTTCTTTTTCCTCTTCAGTATCATCATCTATATTTGAATTACTGTTAAAATTGAAATTATTTTTAGGCACCTTCTTGGTATATGTTGCTTTAAAACACATATACTCTCCTATGTGTTTGGTGTCGGATTCTAGTTTCCATTCTATGGGAGAGATCGTATCTTTAATAAGGAATTTTTTTCCCATTGTTTCCTTGTGATCTACATAGTTATGATCTTTTATATTTTTATAAAACACATCTGACCCACTATTGCCAAAAGACATCTGAATGCCTCCTCCAACTTGTGGCTTATCTAATTCT
>Ga0193955_1000139_pt1 | contig 47242 bp, 36 predicted proteins | sample BB_6_MG_FD_140343 | JGI IMG/M metagenome (GOLD analysis project Ga0193955, IMG submission 140343) | Microbial mat bacterial communities from the Broadkill River, Lewes, Delaware, United States - BB_6_MG | ecosystem: Environmental > Aquatic > Freshwater > River > Microbial mats | place: USA... | reverse complement strand
TAAACGTTTAGCCGAGAAAGTAGCAGGAAAAACACTGCCAAATATTCCTTTATATAATAAAGAATTGCCTAAGTTTCCACTTGCGCCACTGCGCCGAGTTGGGCAGTGGGGCTATTTTCATTACGGCAAGTTTAAGGATAGTTATTTTTAACAGACATTAAACACTATTTCCCTATAATCGATTTTGAACTTATTGCTGTAAATAAAAAAAAGGGTTATCATCGATTGGGAAATTAGGGAGATAAATTAAAAAGGAATCGTAAATGAATAAGTCACAATTGCCATATATTTTACCAACCAACCTGCCTGAACAACTCAGACTTTTAGCTAAAATAACAGGTACACCATTCTCTTTTGTTAGGGATGGTGGACAGTTAACGTTAGAAGCTATATCTGGAGTAATCTTATATAGACACCTTAATAGAATTCAAAAAATAGAGGCTATGTCTCTCATTAGAGAAGTTGGTAAGAAAAATAAACCTCTAGAGGGACAGTTAGTTAATTTAATACTTAACATAAGTGTTAACCCTCAGTGGGGTATTTGGTCTTTAAGTAATAAAGAGCTTTTAAATGACCACCAATTTCATAATATTATAAATGATTATGCAGGCTTTATTGGTTTAACAGCTTCAGCAGTTGGAGCTAAAACTATAATAGAAAGGGTTTGGCAGTCAAAAAAAATGACAAAAGGCGGGGTTGCAACATTAGTTCTTTGGGGGGCTTTGTATTTCAATAACTCAGAGCTTGGAAAAGCCAGCAAAGAAATAGCTCACAGAAGCCAATTAAAAACCTCTCCCGTTTATTAAAAGTTGGTTTTATGTTATTTAATAGAGTTTTTGCTGTAGTTTATTTGGTGGTGACTATTGTAGGGGGCATCACCTTTTTTAACAGCGCAAGTCTTCAAGGTAAAGAATTGACATTTTATACTGTTTTTATTTTCGCTATTGTGCAATTTATTTATTCTACCGTTAAAATAGTTAAATTGGAGAATAAGCTAAATGAAAAACGTTAAGTTTTTATTTTTTATTATATTATTCAATATTCAAACAATTTTTGCTGCTCAGTCATTAACATGTAATGTTGAGAAATTTGAAATAGCTAATGTCGATATATCAACTGAAATTAATCAAGGTATAAAAAAGGCATCGGTTAACTTTATGTTGCACGATAGTTTCTGGAATTTGTCTTTTTATGAATTGGATAAAAGTGATAATTTTCAAATTTTAAAAGGTATTGAAGATATAGAAAAGGCTCAAGATATTTATAAAAAATTCTTTGAAAACTATAGTTCTAGGCTTAAAGATGAATTCTTTTTTTCTAGTAGACTTGTAGAAACTAACCCTATTATTTTTTCAAATATTAATGGGTTAGAGTTTGTTCTTAACGCTAATTTTAATGAATTACATTCGGATATAAATAAAAATGAGGAGATCTTTATTTTACGGGTAGTAACAAGATCAAATAAAATCTATTTTGCTGAAATTCATGTGAATCATGTAAGAGAGATGGAATTAACCATTCAAAAAGCAAAAAAAATAATGAACAACTTTTCCAAAATATGCCTGATTAATTAAAAGACTATTTTTAAAGCTAAAATCATTCATGGTTTTAGTGCATCATCTGATTAATATTTGTAGTAAGTTTTAATTTTTAGGTAAAATTAGATTTTAGTTTGCGTATTATACTAAAGCCTGTTTAATCTTTCACCACGCTTAAAAGCGGCTATATTGTTACTTAGCATGTGAATTAATCGTTGCTGTGATTCATTACTTGCCCAAGCAATATGTGCGGTAATTTTTAGATTATCAAGTGTGTTTTGTTGTAATGCGACTATTAAAGGATGATCTTCTGGCGGTGGCTCTTGCTCTAACACATCAAGTACGGCGTAAGCGATTTGCTTATTTTTTAAGGCAGATAATAAATCAACACTATTAACTAACATACCACGGGCGGTATTGATTAACACGGCATTGGGCTTCATTTTAGCTAACACCGCAGCATTAATTAAATTTGTAGTCTCGGCAGTTTGAGGACAATGTAAACTCAAAATATCGGCTTGCGCAATTGCCTGTTCAAAACTTACCCTACCTTCGCGAATATCTTCACTCTGTGGGCGTTCGCTGATCATCACATTCATATCAAACGCTGCGGCAAGCTTAGCAACAGATTTCCCTAAAAAGCCATTACCAACAATTGCTAACGTTTTGCCTGCAAGCTCGGTAATAGCCTTGCCATGATAGCAAAAGGTATCACTTTTTTGCCATAATCCTTGCTCAGTATTGGTATTGTGATGACAAGTTTGTTGATAATATTCAAGTAGTTGTGCAAATACATACTGAGCAATAGCATTACCAGCATAGCCACTTACATTGGTTACAGCAACATTGTATTTTGAGGCAGCCTCAATATCTATATTATTGTAACCCGTTGCTGTGATAGCAATGAGCTTTAACTGAGGAAGTTGTGCTAACATTTCAGCAGTGATCACGACTTTATTGGTAATAATAACATCAGCATTTTGACAACGTTTAAGTACCTGTTCGGCAGAGGTAGTTGGGTAACAAGTTAGCATTGTAACCTGTTGCTCAATCGCTGAAAAAGAGATGTTCTCGCTAAACGTTTGGCTATCTAAAAAAACTGCTTTCATTATTGTTATCCTGGTCTGCCATCTTTTCGGGGACTCATTAGCATAGGCGCATAAGTAACGGCAAAAATACCAAACGCTAATAGCCAGAAAGTACCACTAATATCGATAAATATCATTGTTTTTTCAGGTAAGACCCACGGACCAAGAGCACGAATAAGTGCTGCTAATGTAATGAAGATGTAAGCTAAGGTCATGGCTTTTGGTGGTGACAATGGTCGACCAGTGTGACCAAGAGAAACCCTAGAAATCATCGCTAAAATTAATCCTCCCATACCGCCAACAGTTAATAAATGCCAGATATGATTACTGGGAATTTCGGCAACTAAATAGCTCAACCCCAAAACAATTAAACCATAGGCAATAAACTTAATAGACGCATGAATAGACCATAATAATGGTACCCCCAGCGTTATCCATGGTCGCCATCTTAACCAACGCATAGTTTGAAAAATACCTGCAACAATTAAAAGTATGCCAAAGAATATTTCAGAAAACCCAACTACTGGCTCTAATAATAAATACAACATGGCTATAGCTAAACAGCCGTTTGTGACTTTGTCTAACCAAGGGAGCGGCGTTGCTTTTGGTGTTTGTGTACCATTAGCTGTAAACATTGGCACAACACGTCCTGCCATTACCGACATTAAAAAAGTGACTAACATTACTCCTGCGTAAGCTGCGTATGTAATAGTAAAGGTATCAGAATTATAAATGGCAAGGTGCATTTCACTATTGGCAATGGTAAATAACAGCAGTAAAGGTACAAAAAATAAGTTACGGTATTGTTTTATTGCAATAATAGGTTTACCTAATACAAATGCTACCGCAGGTAAAAAACTTAAATCGATAATCGTTGTTAATTCTGCGCCTAACAAATCAGGAAAAAGAACAACAATTCGCCCTGCTAGCCAAAGTATAAATAATACCAGTAATACAGAGCCCTGTGCACCACGAACCCCCGTCCAATTTTGGACAGCGGTAAGTAAAAAACCAGCAATAATGGCACAACCAAAGCCAAAAATCATTTCATGTATATGCCACCAATAACCACCCCCTAAAGGTGAAAAGTTAACAGTTCCTTTGTACATTAGTAACCAAAGTACGATGGCTACCACACTAAAAATAGCGCCGCTAAGAAAAAAAGGACGAAAGCCTAAACGCAGCAATGGCGTAATTTTTTGCTCTTTTTGCAAGTCAGTAATTTGCATCATGGGTGTACCTTGTAAAATGCTTGAGTAATTTGCTCGGGTATTATTGATATATTGTAATGAAATACTTTTCAATTTGCTTGTATTAGATCAATAAAATTTGACAGACAAAGGAATTTATTTGCAACGCGCAATATAGGATGAGCTGATGACTATTTAGTTAGAATAAGCTTAACAGTATACAATTTGCGTTGAATAGCCATACAAGGCATTTCTTTATTAATTGATTATTGTTAATGTAATGTTAACTCGATAGTGTTTTCTATTTTTGAGATAACGCATTGGAAAGATTTATACTTTAGATAGAGATTAATTATGACTAAAACATTATTACCTACCCTTTTATTATCAAGTATTTTAATGGCGTGTAGTGGTGGCAATAACACAGCTGAAAACTCAGCGGTTGAAAAAAGTTCAGCCATAACTGACCAGTTAACAAATGAGGTTGAGCAATCTAAAGCCTTATTACTGGCTAAATGGCAAGGCCCTTATCAAGGCGTACCAGCATTTGACAAAGTTTCTTTAGTTGGCTTAAGTGCTGCGATAGAAGAAGGTATGAAAATTAATTTGGCTGAAATTGAAGTGATTGCTAATAATGCTGAATCACCTACCTTTGAAAACACGATTGTTGCAATGGAAAGAACGGGTTATACCCTAGATAGAGTGTTTACATATTATCGTATTTGGAGTTCAAACCAATCTTCGCCAGAATTTCGTGAAATTCAAGCAGAAATGGCACCAAAGCTTTCGGCCTTTTTTTCTAAAATTAATCAAAATGAGGCGTTATTTAATCGTGTACAAGCAGTTTATAACAGCGATGAAGTTAAAAGCTTAACCCCTGAACAGCAACGTTTAGTGTATTTAACTTATAATAGTTTTGCACGTAATGGCGCGACATTAAAGGGTGAGGCAAAAAAACGTTATGCTGATATTAACCAACGTTTGGCTCAGTTGCATACTAAGTTTGGTAACAATGTACTCGCTGACGAAGAAAGCTATGTTTTGTATTTAACAAAAGATCAACTAGGTGGGCTGTCTGAGTCTATAATTAGTTCTGCTGCATCAGCCGCAGAATCACGCGGCCATCAAGGTGAATATGCTATTACTAATACCCGTTCATCAATGGATCCTTTTTTAACCTACTCAACCGAACGTGAACTGCGTAAGCAAGTATGGAATAGCTATTATAACCGTGGTAACAATGGAGATGAATTTGATAACAACGCCATTATTGCTGAAATTCTACAATTGCGTCATGAACGTGTTGGCTTGTTAGGTTATAAAAACTACGCGTCTTGGCGTTTAGAAGATCGTATGGCTAAATCACCAGAAAATGCCATTAATTTAATGGAAAGTGTATGGCCAGCAGCAATCGCACGTGTTGATGAAGAAGTAGCAGACATGCTAGCCATTGGCAAAGCACAAGACGGTATTGATAAAATTGAACCGTGGGATTACCGCTTTTACGCTGAAAAAGTGCGTCAAGATAAATACAATCTAGATTCAAATGAGGTTAAAGAATACCTGCAATTGAATAAATTACGAGAAGCTATGTTTTATGTAGCAGGCCGTTTATTTAATTTTGAATTTACTGAAGTGAAAGATGGTTCTGTTCCTGTATTTAATGAAGATGTTCGTGTGTGGGAAGTGACTGACAAAACCTCACATGAGCATATTGGTTTATGGTACCTAGACCCATTTGCTCGCAAAGGTAAACGTTCTGGCGCATGGGCCACCACTTACCGCAGTTACACAACGTTTGACGGCAAGAAGAATGTTTTGTCATCAAATAACTCTAATTTCAGCAAAGGTGTTGATGGCCAACCTACTTTAATTTCTTGGTCTGATGCAGAAACGTATTTTCATGAATTTGGTCATGCATTGCACTTTTTATCATCAAAAGTGGCATATCCTACGCTGAACGGTGGTGTTAGAGATTACACAGAATTTCAATCGCAGCTATTAGAACATTGGTTATCAACAGATGATGTTATCAACAACTACTTAGTGCATTATAAAACAGGTAAACCCATGCCTGCTGAATTAATTGCAAAAATTAAGCAAGCAGCTACCTTTAATCAAGGTTTTAAAACCACTGAATACTTAGCGTCTGCGTTAGTTGATATGAAGTTTCACACGGTAGATCCAACAGGTATTGATGTGCAAAAATTTGAACGTGATACCCTAGCTGACTTAAAAATGCCTGAAGCTATTGTGATGCGTCATCGTTCTACGCATTTTGGTCACGTGTTTAGTGGTGAAGGTTATTCAGCAAGTTACTACGGTTATATGTGGGCAGAAGTGTTAACAGCCGATGCGGCTGAGGCGTTTTCACAATCACCTGGCGGTTTTTACGATAAAGACCTTGCAGCTAAATTGGTTGAACATTTATTTAGTGTGCGTAATGCGGTTGACCCAGCCGATGCCTATCGCGCTTTTAGAGGGCGTGATGCAGATGTTAAAGCGTTAATGCGTGATCGTGGTTTCTCTGTTACTAAATAATCACCTTTTCACTGTATGAATTAATTTATACATTAAAAGTACTCATTGACTAGTGTCAACTCCGTGCTTTTTCTTTTAACTTGAATCATGCAGTTTTAAGGTAAATATTCACTAAAAGCTCGTTTCGATGAGCTTTTAGTTTTTACGAGGTTAAATGATAGTTAAGTAAAGGTATGAGATTAAGTAAAGGTATTAGGTTTACTTAGGTATAAGGATAAAGGGCAGAAATCACCCTTTCTACCGTTTAAAAAATACGTTCAATTGCTTGTTTTGCGGTGTTGTATAACGTTTTTATCATCAAGCCTAACACCCAACGAATAAACTTAACCGTCATTTCCTTAACCGCTTGTGTCCCTCTGCCTACAAATACTAGCATATGTCCTAACAATCCCTTTAATGCTTCTTCTGCATCAGGTATTCTTACAATAGACTCATGTAAACAACGCGCTAGTAAATCATAAAAGGACAAGCCAACACTCGCTGCAGCTTGCCCAGCAATAAGTGCATACTGTCCGCTTTTCTTTAAGAGTGTGATTAACGCATCGGTAATAATTTGTTGCCAGCGCTGAGAAAATGACGCGTTATGGCGCTGTTCGTATTTAAGCACCGTGTGTTTATAATGCAGTGTTTTAAGTGCGCTATCCATACTGCTGTAATCTTTATAGGCATTGACAGTGTTAACATAACCAGGCGCTGATTTTGCCATTGAGTGTGCAGAAAGAGCAAAAAAAGATCCTCCATTCATCGCGGTTTGATATTCACCTACGGTATGAGTAAACGGCCAAACAGGCACACAAGGCACAGGATCAGCGCCATGGGTTACCCGATAATGGTCAACATTAATCGCTGCACTGTGAATAGAATTTGAAAGCACCACGCGTGGTGCGCCAAAGGTATAAAGCTTAGTTTTAATACCACGTGCACTTGCCCAAATAGCAGTTAACTCAGCAATGGCGCCGCCTAAGCTATGACCTATTACATGCAAACAACTGGGGTTGTGCTTTGCTATATATTGATTAAATGCTGGGCGCATACTGCTGAAGGCTTTTTGAAAGCCTGAATGTACCTCAAGGTTTTTAGGGCCAAGGGTAACGGCTACATTGAGGTTAGTTAACCAATCAGCAAATGAAGAAAATTTAGTGCCACGAATACCGATAATATGGTGATTTAAAAATTGTGGGGAAACGCCCTCTGCCGTTAAAGCAAATCCCGTACTGCGGTTAAGTACTTGATTCACCAAACCGCCGCTGATTCCTTGTATTTGGCTATTGGTGATTTTAAAATTTCTGTCAAAATCAACATGAAAATCATTGTCAAACGTTGTTGACTTCCTGATATCGTAGACTCTATCAGCAACACTTGCTGCAGCACTTGGCGATATTGTTTTATTCATAGTTTAACTTCCTTGCCTGTAAAACGTTCTGTTAATTTATTAAAGTCACCATCGTGAATTTCATATTTTTTTTCATTACCTTCAAAAAGCCATATAGGTATATAGTCCTCATTCCAACGGCAAACACTTGAAGCCATGTATTCTCTATTATTTGGGTTGCTATTTTTAAACTGAAAGCTGACTCGTTTATTGTTTAATTCACAATTTAAAAAAGCCAGTTTTTTAGTGAATTCAGGTATTTCCTCAATCCCCACATGAGTGGCTATCCATAATGGAATTAGCGTGCCTTCGCGGTTAATAGTAATTTGTTGCGATACCCTATCTTCAGAAAACGGTTTACTGGGAATTGATGAGCGAATGCTCTTTTGCGGGAAATGAAAATGACCAGTATCATCAGTAATGGCAACATCAATATGATCCTTTGCATCGATATACATTAATGAGCGAGTAATTTCTATATTGGCAACGGGTTTCCCATTTTCAGTTACCACGCCGTTGACTTCTGAACATAAAAATACGTCTTGTTTCTTAAACCAACCAAACATATCTACTCCTTGACTTATCATAGGGTAAGCAAGTAAGCACAAAATAAGAAATAACAATGTAAAATGAGGGCGAGAAAGTGACGAGATTTTTCTGCGTGTATTCATTGGCTATCCTTGCTGAATATTTTAAATGATTTTAGCTATTAGCACCTAAAAAGTAAATAATATCTAACTGCGATAGTATTTTATTTAGCTTAAAGTGGGTTATATATTTGTTTTTTCTAAAATTAAAATTAAAATTAAAATTAAAATTAAAATTAAGGTTTAGGAGACTTTTTAATAAATTTAATATAGATCCCTACTAATATAGAGGCGGTAAAAACGACGGCAAAAGGAAAACCATGCCATAGTAGGTTATAAGTGTCTTTACTTGGAATGTAGGTATTATAAATCATGTAAAAACCTATGAGCCAAGATAGTGGAAACGTAAAAATACCAACATTTAGAACAATATCGACAACAAAATATGATGTAAAATATTTACTTGTGAACATAATTATTAATACAAAAATAATAGCCGCACAAGGTGGCACTACTGCCAGTTGAATTATGAAACCTTGTACTAAATTATTGTATATCATAGTTTAACTTCCTTGTTTTTAAAACGATCCGTTAGTGTATTAAAATCCCCGTTTTCAACGATAAACCATTATATTCAATCAATGCCTAGCCTAAACTCGTTTCTAATTCCAGCTGAATCCCGCATCTTGAGCTGGTTTGGGTATAATATAGCCTCACTTATGCTGTTTTTACTGGCGGATAAAATTGTTTGGGTTATCGGTATTTTTGGGTTATCGGTATTTTAATGTGCACTGGCATGTTAATCAAGTATGTGGATTCAATGGGTTGGTTAGGCGTATAATGAATAATTTACCCTACTAGCGTTTTACCGTGCTGCCAAAACCTCTTCCACCTTGAAAAAGTATTATTGGGTAAATAACTGTGCTTATTTCGTTTTACTCGCTTATAAATTTGCCATTGCTTGGGAATTAAATGAATTACAATGTTTAAATAGTTTGGAATATGAAAATAAGTAATGTCGTGGTGTGGAGAGAGTTGTTTTAACAGTGTTAATAATAAATTCACTTCGTTGTCATCGGCATCAGGTAAATTAATAGATAAACATGTATTAGGGGTTAAGTTTGCGCCCAGGTGTTCTAGTTGGCTAACGGTGTTGTGATAGCTTTGAATATCATGCTGATAAATATCGCAAATATACCAATCGTAGCTTGTAGTATTTTGCTGTAACCACTGCATACTATTGTTAAATGTTATCTGAGTTTTATTATTCTGAGGATTAAAATAGTGGTTAAAACAATCAATAACCACACGACTATGTTCAATACTATGTATGGCGATTTTTTTAGAAACATAATGAATAAATCGTTGGATATTACCGCCACCTAAACCTAATTCAAGCATGTTATTTGGCTTAAAAAACAGCAAGGGTAGCATCATGGCCGTTTGATGAGGTAAAGTTAGCTTCCATGGCTTGCGCTTAAGCATTACACTTTGAATAACATGCTCGTTTGGGGTGTTTTTAGATGTGATTTCTTCAATACTACCAAAGGTTAGCCAACGGTAATGTTCGTTTTCACAAACTGATACTGATTCATCACCTTGACTTAAATAAGTTAATTTACCTTGTGCAACGTGCTTAGCTAATTGCATAATTCTCCAATTGATAAAATGTAATTGTAACTTTGCCTAACTAGCTACCAAGCTAGGCAATGAAAGGATAACCAATGAATACCTTAAAAGCACCTAAAACAGCTGAAGAATTTTCACAATACTATCAATTACGCTGGAAAATATTAAGGCAACCTTGGCATCAACCACTTGGTAGTGAGCAAGACGATCAAGAGCAATACGCCATTCATCGTATGGTTGTTGATGAACATGACAATGTATTAGCGGTTGGTCGTTTAGAAAAAGTTACTGAACAGCAAGGTCAAATTCGCTTTATGGCGGTAGATGATAACATGCAAGGACAGGGATTAGGTCAACAAATTGTTAATGCTTTAGAGCAACGAGCAAGTATTTTGGGAATCACTGAAATTTGTTTAAATGCACGCGAACAAGCCTTGGGGTTTTACCAAAAGCTTGGTTATAAAAAACAGGGCTATTCTCATACATTGTTTGGTGATGTAAAACACTACAGTATGACGAAAAATATACCAGTACATGCTCAGCATAAAGTATCAGAATCACAGGCATTGCAAAGTATTTGGCATAAAACTATTCCTTTAAGTAAGGCGATGAATTTACAAATTAGTTATTATGATACAACTCAATTAGTTACTCGATGTGATACTTATTTTAACCAAAACTTACACCACACCATGTTTGCAGGTAGTATTTATACTTTGGCAACATTAACGGGTTGGGGGTGGGTATATTTAATGTTACAAGAGCAACAAGCAAAGGGCGTTGAACTTGATGGAGATATTGTTCTAGCTGACGCTAACATTCGTTATCACTCACCTATTAAAGGTCTTGCCTATGCGCAGGTTGTGCAAGCAGGTGTTTCAGGAAATTTTGATAATTTATTACAAGGGAAAAATGCAAGAATAAAGTTAACCGCACACGTCTATTGTGGTGAAAATATTGCGGCGACCTTTAACGGAAGTTATTTTATTTTACCTAGCAGTCAGTAACAGATCTGTGGCTAAGTAAAGCGCTAATTTACGATATTTTATTTTCTCCTTCATCACGTTAAAGCGTAAGTTTATTTCACACTAAAGAGTTAAGACTATGAATAAAACACATCATCACGTTGAAAAGCCACTTTCCGTTGGTATTGTTGGATGTGGTTGGCTAGGTAAAGTGTTAGCGGCTAGTTTACAAGCGAAAAAAATACCTGTACTTGCCACAAGCAGTAAACCTGAGAATGTTGCCATATTGAATCAGCAGTCTATTATAGCCCAAAAATTAATGTTGCCAGCAGATATTGCTACGCTTGCTCAACACGATATTTTTACACAGCACAGTTTGGTGATTGCTATTACACCACAATTTAGGCAAGGCAGAACAGATTATGCAGATAAAATAGCGCAGCTTGTTTCTGCTGCACAGCAACGGGGTGTAGTAGAACGCATTATTTTATTATCAAGTACCGCTGTTTATGAAGGTTTGTCTGGCATTGTAGAAGAAAATAGTGAACTTGATTTTTCTACAGAAAAAGTGAAAGTATTACATGCCGCAGAACTGGCGGTAATAAATTTTTGTAAGCAAGGTATTGTGCTTAGACTGGCTGGTTTAGTCGGCCCTAATCGTCATCCAGGTAAATTTATACAAGCTAAGAAAACCCTCAGTAACTCATCTGCACCTGTTAATTTAATTCATCAGCAAGATGCTGTAGGGTTAATTAAGTCGCTGCTTCAGGTTAATTTATCGCAGCTTTCACTTGCTCAAGAAAATATGACAGGCACTATTTTTAATGGTGTAAGTGATACGCATATTAGTAAGCGTGAATATTACCAAGCTGCGGCCAAGGCACTTAAAGTAGACGCACCTAATGTTGAAAAAGCGCGGACAAATGAGAATACAAGAGTTGTTAGTGGCGAAAAAGCGAAGCGACTATTAAGTTACAAGTTTGTTTACCCCGACTTGCTCACTTGGTTATAATGTTTGCCATTGCCCTATATTGGTCCATCGATTGAAGTTTTTTTCTAAAGCCTTTCTTAAACGCCATCAAATAAAATTATTTTTTTTAATAATTTGGTTGCATATTTCAATGCTGGATTTATTTTACATTACCTACCGAGGGCCTGTATTTATGTGGCATGAAAATGGTCAATGGCTTACCTTGCTTGTTCATTTTTGTATTGCATTGTTAACTACAGGCTTATATTGGTTAATGAATAAACGTGTAAAAGCCAAGCGTAAAAGCCAAGCCCAATCTAATGAAATGAATAAGGTTCAGTAATTATGCGAGTAGTGCTAGCGCCTATGGAAGGCGTACTAGACCATTTAATGCGCGATTTACTAACTAAAGTGGGCGGGTACGACTTGTGTGTAACTGAGTTTGTGCGAGTGGTGAATTTGCTCATTTCAGACAAAGCCTTTTTTCGTGCTTGCCCAGAATTAACAAACGCTGGCGCATACGGTTGTACCACGGAAGCTGGAACGCCAGTACGGGTGCAATTATTAGGTCAAAATCCAACATGTATGGCAGACAATGCTGCAAAAGCGATAGAGCTTGGTTCCCATGGTATTGATATCAATTTTGGTTGTCCTTCTAAAATGGTGAATAATAATCGTGGCGGTGCGATCTTATTGAAAGACCCGGAAGATCTTTATCAAATAGTGAGTGCTATAAAGCGGACGGTACCCAAAGAAACCATTGTAAGCGCTAAGATTCGCCTTGGTTATGAAGATAAAAGTCTTGCGATAGAAAATGCACAAGCCATTGAATCAGCAGGAGCAAATGAACTGACCGTGCATGCTCGCACAAAAATGGAAGGTTACAGACCACCAGCTCACTGGCAATGGATAGCTAAAATTAAACAGAATATAAGGATCCCAGTGATTGCCAATGGCGATATTTTTACGTTAGCTGACGCTAAAAACTGCCGAGAAGTTTCTACTTGTACAGATATTATGGTGGGGCGAGGCGCCTTAATGTTGCCAAATTTAGCACAAGTAATAAAACAACAATCACCTGTTATGCCGTGGCATGATGTGCAAGGTTTATTGCTCCAATATACGCGTTGTGAAACGTATGGCGATAAAAGTAAATATTATCCTAACCGTATTAAGCAATGGCTTAAATATTTAAAGCTTCACTATACAGAAGCCGATCAATTATTCCAAAAAATTCGTACACTAAAAACAGCAGAAGCGATCATTCAAGAACTTTAATTATTTTTTAAGTTTTTAGGTTAGAGTCTGTTGAACTTTGCTGATTATTTTTGCAGCAGTTTATTAGCCTTTTATACAAGGCAGAGCTTATGCTGTGTAGTTGTTCTACTCTAATAAGCGATAACGCAGTAGAAATAGCTAGTAAACGCTGTCCTACGGATTCGTTTAAATGCTTCTTGCTCTTTGTTGCAAGGAATTTACGTAGAAAAACTATGCTACATTCCTAGCGCCGCGATCAAAAAGCATTTAATTCGAACAAAATTTAAACATGAAAGGTCAACAGACCCTAGGCTTTTTTGATTATTGTGTTTGTTTCGTCTGCTATTTCAATTCTATTGCGGCCGTTAGTTTTGGCTTTGTACATGGCAATATCGGCATCTTTTATTAATTGTTCAAAATTTTCATGTTTACTAGTAACAGTGCTAATCCCCATACTTACTGTGAGAGGGACGTCTTTATCTTCAAATTTAAGACGCTGATCGGTTAACGATTGTTGAATACGTTTCGCGGTTTCTATTGCACCATTGAGATCACTGTCAGGCAAGATAATAATAAACTCTTCACCGCCATAACGCGCAAAAAAGTCAATATTTCGTATTTCTTTTGTGCATATTTCACTTAGGTGTTTTAGAACTTTATCACCAAAAACATGACCAAATTCATCATTGATGTCTTTAAATAAATCACAGTCGAGTAAAATAATCGTTAATTCATTTTTACTTCTTTGTATGCGAGAAAACTCAGCATTGCCTCGCTCAAAAAGAGCGCGACGATTAGCGACTTGGGTTAATGGGTCTGTATTTGAAAGTTGCTCTAACTTACATGTTCTTTCATGAACAATTTTTTTCATTGATTCTAAAGAGACCGTTGTAACACTTAATTTTTTGTTCATTGCATTGAATGCGTTGGCGATACTCTCAAATTCTTCTGTGTGATTAGAAAAGTGGATATTTTGGAAATTGCCACTGTGGTTATCTTTAAAGGCTTTTTTTACTTCGTTCAGAGATGTTTTAAATACTGTTGTTAACCTGAAAGCACCATAAACGAGTGCTAAAATGATTAGAATTAATACCAATAAAACAAAAATAATTTGGTTTTTAATCACGCTTTGGATGTCTTCATTTGCTATGGTTGACAGTTGAATTGAGTCAGTTCTTATAGCCTCTAGTTGTGTTATGAGCCTAATTTTTAAATGTTTTTTTATTGCTTGGTTGGCATTTTTTAATTTATTTTCATTAATAGCATTAAATAAACGTTGTACGCTTTTATTTTGGCTTACGATACTATTTTGAATGGTTTGTTGTTGGGGGGTTAAATTAGGTGCGAGTTGAAGCAGGTTATCAAATTTGTTTTCTAATGTAAGCCAATTATTAGTATTGTAGTTACTAGAGTAAATATCCTCACTGAGAATAAACTGTTTTAAAATATTAGTTCGATCTTCAACTTTATGTGCGTATTTTTCACGCTTTAAAGTAATATCTACAGCTTGAATTGACCATAAAATACTAAATACTAAAATAGTAAACAATAGGCAACTACCGAGCGTAAAAAAAAGAATTTGGTGTAGTAAGCTCAACTTCATAAAATATCCTAATTTAGTGCATTAGATTTACCGCACCGGGCTCTACTTGTAATAATGCCCTGGTATCAATAAATTTCTCTGATTTAGGTGGGGCACTGTACTCAGTTGTGTGTGTGTCAATGGCCCAAGAAGCTTGAGATTGAAGATTCAAAATTAACGACTGGTTTAAGCCTAATTTAAAAATATAATCAGGCCATACCCAGTCAATAAAAGAAGGATCTAAATTAAGTTGATTTATTACTATTTTTTTTGATTTCTGAGGGTGTGAAGCAATGTAATTAATGGCAATTTGCAGCCCCTTAATTATACAAACTGCTTTTTCAACCAGCAGGTTATTGGGCGTTAGAGAAATCAAATTAAAGCTTAAGGTACTTAAATTTTTCGTGTTATGGGTTGTAATTTTATTTCCGAGTAATTTTGATGCTTGAAAGGCGTAGGGCTCCCAAGGAATAATCGCATCAACTTCTAAATCACGCAAACTCTGTAGTAATAACTCTGGTGTATAATAATGAAGGTCAACATCTGCTATTGTTAACCCTTCAATTGCTAATAACGTACTTAATAAATATTCACTGGCAGATTTTTTAATAACACCAACCTTTTTTCCTTTTAGATCCCTTACTGATTTAATTTGATCTGAAGATCGAGTTATTAATTTGATATCATTGTCTGATTGACTAAACATTGTGTGAGTAACAAAATTATGATGAGTTAAACTTTGAAATGCAATTGCAGAATCAGAGCTTGTGCCAAAATCAACCTCACCACTCATCACTTTTTCAAAGGCAGCTATCCCACCATTTACCGCTATATATTCAACGTCAACGCAAGTTTTATCAAAAGCATTAATTGCTTTAGCAATATAGAAAGGACTAGACAAGGGGGTTTTTGAAACAGCAATGGTTACAGGGTAATGTTTTTGATGCCACAAACTTGGCATAACTAAGTAGAATAGTCCTATACTAATAATAACTATCGATATACAAGAAAAAAAAAGTGTTTTTTGTCTCAATGTAAGCGCTCATAACGTAAGAAGTATGGGTTTATTTGAGTATAGAAGTGATTGTTAGATTTGTCATAGTTTGCTTGTTTATAAACGTTAATAAAAAGGGTGCGGTAGCGCACCCGTTATTATATTTGTAAAATTGTATGGTATTCTTTACATACTCGGTAAACACTGTTCTGGCATAAATTGGTTTAAATCACCATCACTTATTATGCCTGATGCTTCTACAATATCAGGAGCGAAGTATCTGTCTTTATCATAAAAACTGACGGTTTCGCGTAGCATTGCTCTGGCTTGTTCAATAATTGGTGAACCTTTTAGTGGTGCTCTAAAATCCAAGCCTTGAACCGCTGCTAAGTATTCTACGGCTAAAACACCATTAGTATTCTCGCTCATATCGGCTAATCTACGCCCTGCAAAACAGGCCATAGAAACATGATCTTCTTGATTAGCAGATGTTGGTAAACTGTCAACAGATGCAGGGTGTGCTAAGGTTTTATTCTCTGAAGCAAGTGCTGCAGAAGTGACTTGTGCAATCATAAAACCTGAATTAACGCCACCGTTATCTACTAAAAATGGAGGTAGTTTGCTTAAACTTGCATCAATAAGTAATGCCATTCTTCGTTCTGATAGTGAGCCAATTTCAGCAATAGCTAGCGCAAGATTGTCAGCTGCCATAGCAACAGGTTCAGCATGGAAATTACCTGCAGAAATAAAATCACCTTCGTTAGCAAAAACTAGTGGGTTATCAGTAACGCCGTTGGCTTCTGCTAATAATACAACGGCGGCTTGGCGAATTTGTGTTAAACAAGCGCCCATTACTTGCGGTTGGCAACGCAGTGAGTAAGGGTCTTGCACTTTTTCACAGTTGGCATGTGATTTAGATATTTCTGAGCACTCAGTTAATACATGACGGTAAGCACTTGCGGCGTCTATTTGACCTTGTTGACCACGTACAAAATGCACTCGGTGATCAAAGGGAGCACGAGAGCCCATGGCTGCTTCAACAGTCATTGCACCAATCACCGTGCCTGCGGCATATAAATCTTCAGCATAAAATAAGCCTTCTAAGGTGAAAGCTGTAGAGGCTTGTGTACCGTTTAGTAATGCTAAACCTTCTTTTGCCGCTAATGTAATTGGTTCAAGCCCTGCAATTTTTAATCCTTCAATAGCGGGAATAACTTGGTCTTGGTATGACATTTCGCCTTCACCTAATAAAGGTAACACCATATGCGAAAGCGGTGCTAAATCACCAGAAGCACCAACAGAGCCTTTTTTGGGTACACAAGGATACACTTGAGCGTTAAGTAGGGTGAGTAACGCTTGAATAACTTGTAAACGTATACCAGAAAAACCACGGGATAAAGAGTTAATTTTTAACACCATCATTAGGCGTACGGTTGCATCTTCCATGTACTCGCCAAAACCAGCAGAGTGTGACAATACAATGGAACGCTGCAAAAGCTCTAATTCATCATTTTTTATGCGTGTGCTAGCAAGTAAACCAAAACCAGTATTGATGCCGTAAACTACGCGCCCATCTTTTATTACTTGTTGCACTGCTTCAGCACTTTTGTTTATGTTATCAAATGCACTTTCGTCTAAGCTGTATTTTATGCCGTCATAACGGTTAACGTCTCGCAATTGTGCTAGGGTTAATTGCCCTGGTATAATGTTTAATTCTGTTATTTGATTCATTATAGTTTCTCTAATTTGTGTGAACTGATGTTAATAAATAGGGCGCTATTTAGTTATCATCGGTAAATCTAAATTTTGTTCTTTGGCACAGTTTATTGCTATGTCGTAGCCTGCATCGGCATGGCGCATTACACCTGTTGCGGGGTCATTCCATAATACTCGGCCCAAACGTGTGGCAGCTTCGTCAGTACCATCGGCTACTATTACCACGCCAGAATGCTGACTAAACCCCATACCAACGCCCCCGCCATGATGTAAGCTAACCCAAGTGGCGCCTCCAGACGTAGAAAGTAATGCGTTCAGTAATGGCCAGTCGGATACAGCATCAGAGCCATCTAGCATACTTTCAGTTTCACGATTAGGTGATGCAACTGAGCCTGAATCTAAATGATCGCGGCCGATAACTACAGGTGCTGAAAGTTCACCTGTTTTAACCATTTCGTTGAATGCTAAGGCTAAGCGAGCACGGTCTTTTAAACCAACCCAACAAATACGTGCGGGTAGACCTTGAAAGGCGATACGTTCACGCGCCATATCTAACCAATTATGTAGGTGCGGATTATCAGGGATCAGTGCTTTAACTTTCGCGTCGGTTTTATAAATATCTTCGGGGTCACCAGATAAGGCAACCCAACGAAATGGACCAATACCTTCGCAGAATAAAGGGCGAACATATGCGGGTACAAAACCTGGAAAATCAAATGCGTTGCTTATTCCTTCATCTAAGGCCATTTGGCGTATGTTATTGCCATAATCTGTCGTTGCAGCGCCTGCAGCTTGTAAATCAAGCATGGCTTGAACTTGTACTGCCATTGATTTTTTAGCCGCTTTTACCACAGCAGCTTCATCTTTCAGACGCATTTTAGCGGCGTATTCCATACTCCAGCCCAGCGGTAAGTAACCATTTAAAGGGTCGTGAGCAGAAGTTTGGTCGGTAACAACATCTGGTGTAATACCGCGTTTAACTAATTCAGGAAAAACATCAGCAGCATTGCCTAATAGGCCAACCGAAATCGCTTCACCTTTTTCATTAGCGGTGTTGATGATGGTTAATGCTTCGTCTAATGTTTTTGCTTTTTTATCAACATAGCGAGTGTTAATACGAAAATCTATTCGTGTTTCATCACATTCAACCACTAAAGCTGAGAAACCAGCCATGGTAGCTGCAAGTGGTTGTGCACCACCCATACCGCCTAACCCCCCCGTAAGCACCCATTTACCCTTTGCATCACCAGCAAAATGTTGCTTAGCCATGGCAACAAATGTTTCGTATGTGCCTTGTACAATACCTTGTGATCCTATGTAAATCCAAGAACCTGCTGTCATTTGACCGTACATCATGAGGCCTTTTTTATCTAACTCATTAAAATGTTCCCAGTTAGCCCAATTGGGTACTAGGTTTGAGTTAGCAATTAAGACACGAGGTGCATTTTCATGTGTTTTGAATACGCCAACGGGTTTACCTGATTGCACCATTAAGGTTTCATCATTTTCAAGGCGGTTAAGAACGTCAATGATTTTGTCGTAACAGGCCCAGTTTCGCGCTGCTCGACCAATACCACCATAAACAACTAATGACTGCGGGTGCTCGGCAACATCAGGGTCTAGGTTGTTCATAAGCATACGTTTTGCTGCTTCGGTTAACCAACTTTTTGTTGTTATTTTAGTACCTCGATCGGCACGAATAACTCTTGATGTATCAAGACGAGGATTTGTGTTTTGGTTGGCATTTATTGCGTTAGTTGTCATTGTGTTTCCTTTTTGTCGAACGATAGTTCAATCTACTTGGGATTGTTAGATATTGTAGTTTGAACTATTTGCAGTGTAATTTTGTAATACGAATATTATTTGTTAATTTTAAGATGAGTACCTAATCGGTATTTATTACCTGGAGCTGTTAAAATAGCTAAACTCACCACCCCCTTGCTTGACCACGTTCGGCGTTTAACTTGTAAACAAGGATCATTCTGATTTATATCGAGCAATTGACAAACATCATCGGTAGCTAAAATTGCCTCAATTTCATGTGTCGCTTCGGTTAATGGTGCAACAGCAGATAAGTACTCGTGAGGGGTTATTTTAGTAAAATCTTGCAATAAATAGTCAGGAACCAAGGCTGCATTAACGTATCGCTGTTCTAATTGAATAGGTTGATCATTTTCAAAATGCAGTACTTGTGAGTAAAAAGCATTTTTATGATTTTTTAAATTCAATAAAATGGCGACTTCTTCATTAACGACCATGGTTTCAAGGCTAATTTGCTGTGCATGATGTTTATGCCCACGTTCGCTAATCTCATCGCTAATATTACGAATTTCTAATAATGAAGATTGTGATTTAAATGTTGATACAAAAGTACCTGAGCCTTGTGCGCGTACAAGAATACCTTGTTCGGTTAATTCTTGTAGTGCCCGACGAGCCGTCATACGACTTACATCAAACTGTTGTGTTAGTTCATTTTCTGAAGGTACTTTATAATGTTGTGGCCATTGCCCCGATTCTATTTGTTGGCAAATATGCTTTTTAATAACGCTATATTTAGCAGATTTCTTAGGAGGGGATAACATAGTCTCGGTCATGTTGTAGCCAATTTATTGTAAATAGAGATCAGATTGCATATACGTTCTCATAGTTTTATTCTTAATGCAATAGTTGTATATACAACTATTGATAAATCACCATTTCTCAGTTACAGTTATAGATAATCAATATTATAAAATTCTTGGTAAATGGTTATGATCTCCCAGCAAACTTTAGAACATCAGGCAGAACATTGTTCACACCAATGGCAAACACTATGGCTTAACGTCAATGTCGCTACCATGGGCAATAACAGTAAAAACTATGGTGAGATTTTGGATGCTGCATTAGCTATTTGTGATGGAAAAATTGCTTGGTTAGGCAAGGAAGTTGACTTGCCTAGCTATGATGAAAATGAAGTAGATATAATTGATGGACAGGGGAAATGGTTAACGCCTGGCTTGATTGATTGCCATACTCATCTTGTATACGGTGGCAATCGTGCTAATGAATTTGAAATGCGCTTACAAGGGAAAAGTTATCAAGAAATTGCCCTGGCTGGCGGTGGAATTGTATCTAGTGTCAATGCCACTAGATTAGCGACAGAAGAAGAATTGTTAGCTAGCGCCTTAACAAGATTAACGTCACTTCATCAACAGGGGGTAACTACGATTGAAATTAAATCAGGTTATGGTTTAGATCTTATTAACGAAGTGAAAATGCTGAAAGTAGCAGGTAAACTTGCTGATGAACTTCCTATAACGATAAAGCGAACTTTTCTTGGTGCTCATGCCTTACCAACAGAGTATAAAGACGACGCTGATGGTTATATAGATTTAGTGTGTAATGACATGATCCCCGTTGTTGTTGAAGAGAATTTAGCAGATACGGTTGATGTGTTTTGTGAAAACGTGGGCTTTAATATTGAGCAAACTGAACGGGTATTTATTGCAGCTAAAAAATATGGCTTAGCAATAAAAGTACATGCAGAGCAGTTATCTGCTTTAGGAGGAACTGAGCTAGCAGCTAAATATCAAGCCTTATCGAGTGATCATATTGAGTTTTTAACCGAAGCTGGTGTTAAAGCAATGAGTGATGCAGGGATGACAGCTGTATTGTTGCCAGGCGCTTTTTACTTTTTACGTGAAACGCAATTACCTCCTATAGAACAATTACGTAAAGCAGGTGTAGCAATGGCAATAGCAACAGATGTTAATCCGGGAACTTCGCCCATTTGTTCAATTCAACTCATGTTAAATATGGCGTGTACCTTGTTTAAATTAACCCCTAGTGAAGCCTTAGCAGGTGTCACGTGTAATGCTGCCAAAGCACTAGGTTTGTCTAAAACAAAAGGTCAACTAGCCGTTGGGTATGATGCTGATATGGCATTATGGAATATCAGCCAACCAGCAGAGCTTTGTTATCAATTTGGTGTTAATCCGCTTAGTGCTTTAATACAAAAGGGTAAACAGGTGATCTAGTTTTCGCTATTGTTTGAAGATAAATGTGTTGGAGATAAATGCGCAATATGGCATTTAGCGGTGGTAGGGAAGTTAGTAAAAATACCATCTACCCCTAACGCTTTCATGGTTTTAATATCTTCTAGTTCATCCACAGTATAAACAAATACTTTTAGTCCGCGATGATGCGCATCTTTAACAAAATTCATACTGATAAAATTTACATCCAAATGAACAGAATAGGCATTGAGTTGTTCGGCAAATCTTGCATAATCTAAGGGGTAACATGAGGTGAGCGCACCAATGGCAAACTCGCTTCTTTGTTGTTTTATGTTATAAAGCAAACGATGATTAAATGAAGAAAGTAAAATGTCATTAACCGTTAATACTGATGTCTTGATAGCCTGATCAAGACAAGAAAATAATAAATCGAGATTGTTAATACCTTTTAACTCTATATTAAGCATACATTTTCCTGCAACAAGCGCTAATACTTCATCAAGTGTTGGAATCGTTTCACCTAAGCCTGCATCTAGGCTACGCAAGTAGCCAACGTTATGCTGACTTATTTGGCCTATTCCTGAAGTAGTATGATGTAACCAGCGATCATGAATAACAAATAAGGTATTGTCGGCTTCATAAATATCTATCTCAATACCATCGACTTCGGTATTAATTGCTGATTGAATTGCGCGTAAAGTATTTTCTGGTTCAACACCACTGGCACCACGATGGGCAAAAATTAACATAATGTTCTACTATGCCTGATACATTAATCGTTGTTTTGAGTATAATGCTAAACAAACTAAATGCACTCATATTATTTTTATGACCAACAACCCAACTAACGCTAAACGTTTAAATAAATACATCAGTGAATCTGGCTTTTGCTCTCGCCGTGGCGCAGATAAATTAATTGAAGCGAATCGCGTAACGATTAATGATCAAGTGCCAGAATTAGGTACTAAGGTGCAAGCAGGCGATGTAGTTAAAGTGGACGGTAAAATAATAGCATCTATGCCAACCAATAAGTCTGATCGTATTTATATTGCATACAACAAACCGATAGGTATTACCTGTACCACTGAAAAGCATGTGCGCGGTAATATTATTGATGCCATTGGTCATAAAGAACGCATATTTCCGATTGGGCGTTTAGATAAACCGTCCGAAGGATTAATTTTTCTCACCAGTGATGGTGATATTGTGAATAAAATTTTGCGTGCAGAAAATTCACATGATAAAGAATATATTGTTACGGTAGATAAACCCATTAGTGAACGCTTTATTGAGCGTATGTCTCGCGGAGTTCCTATTTTGGGAACAATAACTAAGCCATGTATTGTTCGAGCAAAAAGCCGCTTTGTTTTTACCATTATTTTAACTCAAGGACTGAATCGACAAATTCGACGTATGTGTGAATACTTAGATTATGAGGTTAAAAAGCTTAAACGTTCACGAATTATGAATGTTGAGTTAGGTAATTTAAAAGCTGGTCAATGGCGAGACTTAACTCAAACAGAAATGGATGAGATCAATGCTGCTGTGGCAGGTTCTAGTAAAACCGCGAGTTAAATCATCAACTCGCGGTATCTATTATTCTAGCTCGGGTGTTTCTAGCTAGTGATACCCGTTAATCTAGGGGTTAATTCCGCTAACACTTGTGGATCATCAATGGTTGATGGTATATCAATATGTTGACCATCGATCATTTGTCGTAACGTTTTACGTAATATTTTCCCTGAACGTGTTTTAGGTAAGCGTTCAACAATAATTAGCCCTTTTAACGAAGCAATAGCGCCAATTTCTGCACGGACTTTACCTTTTAAATCTGCGATCAAACTTTCATCACTTTCAGTTATGCCATTTTTAATGACTACTAAACCAAAAGGCACTTGACCTTTTAATGTATCGTTAATACCAATAACAGCACATTCAGCAACAGCGCTATGGCCTGATAATACTTCTTCCATCTCACCTGTGGATAAACGATGTCCTGCTACATTAATAACGTCATCAGTTCGGCCCATAATGAATAAGTAACCAGCATCATCAATATAGCCACCATCACCTGTAACATAATAGCCTGGGTGAGTTGATAAATAGCTAGATTTAAAACGCTCTTCATCTTGATAAATGGTTGCTAAACAACCTGGAGGCATTGGTAATTTAATAGCAACGGTTCCTTGATGGTTTGCTGGTAAAGCTTTACCGTAAGCATCTAATATTTCAACATTGAAACCGGGTACAGGGAAGCCAGCAGAGCCTGCTTTTGTCGGCATTAATTCAGTGCAATTTTCGTCAGTAAACGGTGTACTGGCAATTGCCCAACCCGTTTCTGTTTGCCACCAATGATCAATAACGGGTAGTTGTGATTTTTCGCTTAACCAATGGTAAGTTGCTGGGTCTAAACGCTCTCCAGCAAGGTATAAACGTTTCAAAGAAGATAAGTCATAATCTTTCATTAATAAGCCATCAGGATCTTCTTTGGCAATTGCACGAAATGCAGTAGGGGCACTAAACAGTGCATTGACTTTATATTCTTCACATGCTCGCCAAAATGCACCAGCATCAGGTGTTTTGATAGGTTTACCTTCATATAAAATAGTGCTACAACCTGCCATTAGTGGAGCATACACAATATAAGAGTGGCCTACTACCCAACCAACATCTGATGCTGCCCAGAATGTATCACCTGCTTTCATACCATAGATATTTTTCATACTGTAAAGCATGGCAACTGCATGACCGCCATTGTCTCTTACCACACCTTTGGGTTTACCTGTTGTGCCAGAAGTATATAAAATATAAAGCGGATCAGTACTTTTAAGTTTGACTGGTGCAATACCTTTGGCGCTATCCATTAATATTTGCCAATTATAGTCTCTATCACTATTCATTGGCGCACTTAATTGTTCTCTTTGGTAAATAATACAACTATTTGGTTTATGCTTTGCTAACTCGATTGCATCATCAAGTAAGGGTTTATAAGGAATAACTTTTTCAATTTCAATACCGCAACTTGCACTAACCACCACTTTGGGTTCAGCATCGTTGATACGAATAGCAAGCTCTTTTGCAGCAAAGCCACCAAATACCACCGAGTGAATGGCGCCTATTCTTGCACATGCTAACATTGCTATTGCGGCTTGTGGGATCATGGGCATATAAATAAGTACACGATCGCCTTTTTCTACGTGTTGCTTTTGCAGCACATCGGCAAATTTTGCAACTAGCTCAGTTAATTCAATATAAGTGAATGTTTGTTTTGTATTAGTGACAGGAGAATCATAAATGAGTGCAACTTGTTCACCGCGCCCCTGCTCAATGTGATAATCAAGTGCAAGATAGCTAGTATTTAGTTCACCATCGGCAAACCAATCTGTCCAGCCATTATCATTTGTCGACAATGTTTTTTTGGGGTCTTTAAACCAAGAAACAAGCTTAGCTTGCTTGTTCCAGTAGGTTTTAGTTGAATTGACTGCCTCTTTTTGTTGGTCTGTAAAGCTCATGAGATGCCCTTAATAAGTTGTAATTCATACTGACACTATAAAAGTGTCGACAAAATAAACCAATTAGACCTTTGGCTAATTTTAGTGCTATTTTACATTTAATAAATTAGCGGGTGAAAATTGGTCGGTAAGTATACGTGTGCTTTCTGGCCAATCTTGTTTGTTTTTAGTGTTGACCATATTTTGATACAGCAATCTGATATCGACATTATAAAAAGAGAGTTTTTCATCAAGTTTGTCGACAATACTTTCCAAAATGGGGGCGTCGCTTAAACCATTTTTACTCGCTAGAATAATTCGATTTGAATTGGTTTTATTGGCAACTTGATAAAAATGACCAAATACCGACTTATAAGTAGCCGACTCATGAGCATATAATTTACTCAGTGAAAAAGTGTTTGCACTCAATATGCCGTTGTCTGTTAATAAGCCTTTTGCTTCGGTCAAAAATTCTTTGGTCATTAAATGCTCTGGAATATAATCACCATTAAAAGCGTCAAGAATTATCCAGTCATAGGTGTGTTTTTTCATTAAAGCGCGTTTGATAAAAATGCGACCATCTTGTGCGTAGGTTTTTACCTTTACATTTTCAAAAAATTCAAAATACTCTCGTGCGACTTTAATCACCGCAGGATCTATTTCAACATTATCTATTTCACTTTCTGGATAAAGTGAAGCTAACGTATTTGACATAGTGCCGCCGCCAAGACCAATAATTAAAATTCGTTGTGGTTCAGGGTTAACTAATAAGCTTGCCATGAGTAACTTAGTATAATTGAACACTAATTGCTGAGGTTGACTTTTAAGGTAACAACTTTGTTGAGTTTTATTACTTTTAACATTAAATTTTAGACAACGTAAATCGTCGTTATCTTCCACTAAAATATTGCGGTAAAGCGAACGTTCTTGATGGATAATATCAGCGTAAGCTAATGACATAGTTAGCAATATGCATGATAAAATGATAGCAAAAACTTTAAACATGGCTAGGCTCCAAGCTCGCTAATTGCTGTGACTTGTGAATAACAATAGCGCATATTCCTAAACAGGCAAGTAAACCGCTAAAGCTGAAAACAATAATATTAATATCAAACCATAAAATTAAATAGAAAGAAGTCACAATAGTACCTAATGCGCTGCCTAAGGTTGAGATAAAGTAAAGTTTACCTGCGACTTGTCCACTTTCTCTTGAGTTTTTAACCAATAAGCGAACAGAGTAGGGCGATAACATACCTAGAATGACGGTAGGAATAAAAAATAATATCATTGATGCGACTAAAGACCCATAACGAGAGTCTTCAATAGTGAGAAATACCGCTTCCATTAACCACTGACCAAACAAGGCTATAGGTAAAATAGTGATGGCGGCAAATAAGAAGATAAGTCCGTAAATTGCTAATGATGCTGAGCGCGTAGATAATTTTCCACCCAGTAAGTACCCTAAAGATAGGCTCAGCATGAAAACGGTAATAATACTGCCCCAGATATGCACAGAACTGCCAAAAAAAGGGGCGAGAATTCTACCACCCAATAGCTCTATTCCCATAATACAAAAACCACTTGTAAAAGCGAGCAAATATATAAAAATATTGGGGGAGTTTTTTTTGGGATTTTTATTGGTAGTATTCAGAAGCTTATTCCTTATTGTCGTGTTGTATTTTTATTATGTACAGAACAGCAGAGTAAGCTATTCAATCTGCATTTGGTAGTGTACGGCGATAAAGTCGCCAATAGGATCTTCATGGTCATACTTTTTAACAAACTGCATTCCCACTCTTTTCATCACAGCAATCGAAGCAAAATTCTCTTCTACCGCTAACGCAGAAACATATTGGCTACCTGCTTTTTTTGCAATGCTATTTTTTATTGTTGTTGCTGCTTCCGTTGCATAACCTTTCCCCCAGGCTTTTTTAAAAAAGCGCCAACCCAGCTCTAGATCGTTAAAGTCAGGTTTGTCGGTAAAAAAAGCCATCGGCCGAATTAATATCCAGCCAAGATATTCATTTGTTTCTTTGTCAGAAACTTGCCAAATCCCAAAGCCTTTTACCGAATCTCTATAAGCTTGCATACGCGGTAAAAAAACTTCATTAATACTTTCCATGCTGCTGGGGGTTCCACCATTAAGAAAGTGCATTACTTCAGGGTCTTGGTCTATTAACCATAATGCTTTGGCATCTTCTTCACCCATAAGACGATAACTTAGTCGTTTTGAATCTTGAATCATCATTAGTAAACTCACGTATTTTGATTTTTATTGTAATGCATTAAGATTCTAGGGATCAATGGCAAATGAGTTAACCGCTTATTTAGCATAGAGGGTTTTTCAGTGAGTTACATGATAAAGCAATATAATAGCGTTGTATAAAATAAAAGAGAGGATAATTTCCTCCCTTTTATTTTTCTTAATAGCAGTTTTTTGTGGATGTTAGACCGTTAGTCTACTTGAGTAACGGTTTTAAAAAGTGTGCAGTATGCGAACTTTCATGCTGTGCTACTTGTTCAGGTGTGCCAGATACGAGTATTTCGCCACCGCCCGAGCCTCCTTCTGGACCTAAATCTATAATCCAATCGGCAGTTTTGATTACATCCAAGTTATGCTCAATCACAACTAAGGTATTACCTTGATCCCGCAAACGATGAATAACGTGTAATAATTGCTTAATATCATGAAAGTGTAACCCAGTGGTAGGTTCATCTAAAATATATAATGTTTTGCCCGTATCACGTTTTGACAGTTCTTTAGACAGTTTTACCCGTTGTGCTTCACCACCCGAAAGAGTTGTTGCTGACTGCCCTAGCTTTATATAACCTAAACCCACATCAAGTAACGTTTGCAGTTTGCGTTTTACCGCAGGAATGGCATTAAAGAATTCAAAAGCATCTTCTATTGTCATATCTAATGTTTCATGAATATTTTTGCCCTTGTATAATACTTCTAACGTTTCGCGGTTGTAGCGTTTACTTTTACATACATCGCAAGGTACATACACATCAGGTAAAAAGTGCATTTCTACTTTGATTAAGCCATCACCTTGACAGGCTTCACAACGACCGCCTTTTACATTAAAACTAAAACGTCCTGGTTTATAACCCCGTGACCGTGCTTCTTGTGTTGCTGCAAAAATATCGCGAATAGCAGTAAATATACCAGTGTAAGTGGCAGGGTTAGAGCGCGGTGTTCTACCAATTGGACTTTGATCAATATCGATTACTTTATCAAGATGCTCTAAACCTGAAATAGATTTATAAGGCGAAGGCTCATCAAGGGTCGCGCCATTAAGTTCGATGTGGGCGAGCTTATATAAGGTATCATTTATGAGCGTTGATTTACCTGAACCTGAAACACCCGTTATGCAGGTCATTAAGCCGTTAGGAATAACTAAGTCTACATTTTTCAGATTATTACCGCTGGCACCAAGTAGCTCAACCACATTGTTTTTATCAAATGGATGACGTTTTTTGGGTATTTCGATAGACTCTACGCCAGACAGGTACTTTCCTGTAAGTGAGTCTTTACATGCTAGAATGTCATTTACGGTACCTTGAGCAATAATTTCACCACCATGCACCCCAGCACCAGGGCCAATATCAATAACAAAATCGGCTGCGCGAATAGCATCTTCATCGTGTTCAACCACAATAACTGTATTACCTAAATCACGTAAATGGATTAGCGTATTTAATAAACGTTCATTGTCACGTTGATGTAAACCTATAGAAGGTTCATCTAATACGTACATTACACCAACTAAACCAGCACCAATTTGGCTTGCTAAACGAATACGCTGAGCTTCACCACCAGAGAGGGTATTTGCACCCCGAGATAAATTTAAATAATTCAAGCCAACATTGACCAAAAAGCCCAAACGTTCATTGATTTCTTTTAAAATCTTTTCGGCCACTTGGGCTTTTTGTCCCGTTAATTTTAATCCTTGGAAGAATTCAAGGGCATCTGCAATGGCAAGCTCAGCTACCGTTGTCAGTGAGGTGTCATCTATGAAAACATTACGTGCTTCTAAACGTAAACGGCTACCATTACAGTCAGGACAATGTTGACTATTTAAGTACTTGGCAAGCTCGTCTCGTACAGCATTTGATTCCGTTTCTTTGTAACGGCGCTGCATATTATTAATGATGCCTTCGAATGGGTGTTTACGTAGTACAACATCCCCTCGGTCATTCATGTATTTGAATTCAATTTCTTTTTTCCCACTGCCATAAAGTACGACTTTACGTGCTTCTTCACTTAAATCTTTAAATGGCATATCCACAGCAAATTTATAATGTTCAGCAAGGGCTTGTAGCATTTGGAAATAATAAAAATTTCGTTTGTCCCAACCGCGAATTGCGCCGCCAGCAAGGCTAAGCTCGTCGTTAGCAATAATACGGTTACTATCAAAAAATTGTTCTATGCCTAAGCCATCACAAGTTTGACAAGCACCAGCAGGGTTGTTAAATGAAAAAAGTCGTGGCTCTAATTCTTGCATGCTATAACCACAATGTGGGCAAGCAAAGTTAGCAGAAAAAATTAATTCTTCTCTATTGGGCTCATCCATAAAAGCAATTTTTGCGGTGCCAGCGGTTAATCCTAGCGTGGTTTCGAAAGATTCAGATAAGCGTAATTGAATATCAGGGCGTACTTTTAAACGATCGACAACGACTTCAATGGTATGTTTTTTATGTAGTTCTAATGGTGGTGGATCAGATAAATCACAGACTTCACCGTCAATACGAGCGCGAATAAAGCCTTGTGCGGCTAAGTTGTCGAGCAATTTCACGTGTTCGCCTTTACGATCTTGCAGTACTGGCGCTAACAACATGACTTTAGTGCCTTCTTCAAGGGCTAGTACGTTATCAACCATTTGAGAGATTGTTTGGGCGGCTAACGGTTGATGATGGGTAGGGCAACGAGGTTCGCCTACACGTGCATATAACAACCGTAAATAATCGTAAATTTCGGTAATAGTACCCACGGTTGAACGTGGATTATGAGATGTCGACTTTTGCTCAATAGAGATTGCGGGTGACAACCCTTCAATGTGGTCAACATCAGGTTTTTCCATTAATGATAAGAATTGGCGTGCGTAAGCAGATAACGATTCAACGTAGCGTCGTTGCCCTTCTGCATATAAGGTATCAAAAGCCAGTGATGATTTTCCTGAACCTGAAAGACCCGTAATCACCACTAGTTTATCGCGAGGGATCGTTAAACTAATATTTTTTAAGTTATGGGTGCGTGCCCCTCTGACGTCAATATTTTTCATTTTTTGTCTATTAATCCATTGGCAAAACCACAGCCGCGTATTATGCCATAAAGAAAAAATGATGTTCAGTTATTAAACTCTTTTATTTATAATATAATCAATTAACTTTTTATTTTTACTCAAATATTAATGAGTAAATTATTGTTTCTAAAGGCGTCAACTTGCTTACAAAAAATATAATTAACTTATTGTTGGCGGCTATACTTTTTGCTGCTGCTCTTTTATTTATTGATGCAGAGCCTCAAGTGCAGCAAGGTATGGCTATATTTGTGACAGTTGCCTGGTTATGGATATCTCAAGCACTATCTATTAGTACTACCGCTTTGTTAATTCCAGTCATGGCTTTAGGTAGTGGCTTATTACCTGCGTCAGAGGCTTTTGAGAATTTTGCTAGCCCTGTTATTTTTCTGTTTATGGGAGGCTTTGCACTGGCTGCAAGTTTACAAAAGTATGGTTTAGATCAGCTGTTTGCCTTGAAAATGTTATCGTTAGCAGGCGGGCGCCCCTTAATTGCTATTTTATTATTATTTTTAGCAACGGCCATACTTTCTATGTGGATCAGTAACACGGCTACCATTGCGTTAATGTTGCCAATTGCCTTGGGGTTGTTATCAAGACAGAGCGTGACTGAAAATCCAAAATTATATATTTTTGTTTTATTAGGTTTAGCATATTCGGGAAATTTGGGGGGCATGGTGACACTTATTGGAAGCCCGCCTAATGCCATAGCGGCTTCGGCAGTAGGATTAAGCTTTTCTGAGTGGTTACGCTGGGGTATACCCATGTTTGTTATATTATTTCCCCTAATGATATTTGTATTATACTTTACTTTTAGACCTACATTCACCCGCTCTATTGCTTTTACACTCAACACTATTGATTACCATTGGCAACGAAATGCCGTGATTATTATTTTTGCTTTTACTGCTTTAGGCTGGATATTTAGTTCGCCTTTATCTGATGCCTTCGGTATTAGCTCTGGGTTTGATTCAATGTTGGCTGTTTTAGCCATTGTCATGTTAACAGGCTCAAAATGTTTACCCTTTGATGATTTTGTTGAAAAAACGAATTGGGGAATTCTACTATTATTTGGTGGCGGCTTAACTTTAAGTGCTGTACTAAAAGCCTCTGGTGCCAGTATGTGGTTGGCTAATCTCATTAGTAGTAATTTGCCTGTTAATCATACGTGGTTGTTATTAATAATTGTTTGCTTATTTGTGATATTTTTAACTGAGCTTGTCAGTAATACTGCTAGTGCCGCATTACTGGTACCGTTATTTATGTCTGTAGCGGCTGATTTAAACTTACCACCCGTAGTTATTGTGGTTGTCATTGCGTTTTGTGCATCTTGTGCTTTTATGTTGCCAGTAGCAACACCGCCTAATGCTATTGTTTTCTCTTCTGGTTTTATTCCACAAAAAGAGATGATGCGTGCAGGTTTCTTGCTTAACATCATATTCTCTGTCGTTATTGCGAGTATTGCGGTCATGTTAATTTAGCTTGTTTGAGCTTTGATGTTTCGGGATGTTTTTTTTGTTGATAATAGCGTGCTAAACTACACCCGAATTCTATCCGTTTTCAATTTCTCCATTATTTCTATTAGGTAAATGTTTTCATGAGTGTTTCAGGTTTAAATCGTATTGAGAAAAAAGCGGCATTTTCACTGGCCAGTGTTTTTGGTGTGCGAATGTTAGGACTATTTATGATTTTGCCTGTGTTTGCTATTTATGGCGAGCAATTAGCGGGTTATAGCCCTTTATGGTTAGGTCTTGCCATTGGTGCGTATGGTTTAACACAAGCCTTATTACAAATACCTATGGGAATATTATCTGATAAATATGGACGAAAACCTGTGATATTAGCAGGGTTAGTCGTTTTTCTTATTGGTAGTGTGGTTGCTGCCCTTTCTACCAGTATTTATGGTGTTGTTATTGGTCGAGCTATTCAAGGTATGGGCGCTATTGCCAGTGCTATTTTAGCATTAGCAGCAGATTTAAGTCGCGAAGAGCAAAGGCCAAAAGTAATGGCAACCATAGGAATGTTCATTGGTTTATCTTTTACCTTGGCTATGATTTTAGGACCGATTGTTGCCGATGCCTTTGGTTTAAGTGGACTCTTTTGGTTTACTGCTTTATTAACCATTATAGCAATGCTGTTAATTCAATTCGTTGTTCCTTATTCAGTTAGTAAAGCGCCTCGTGGTGATAACGTGGCTTTGCCAAAGCAAGTCGTTAAGCTTATTCGTCATCCGCAATTAGCGCGCTTAAACGCGGGAGTATTTGTTTTACACATGGCATTAACGGCTTGTTTTATTACCTTGCCAAAACAATTTGTTGCCAGTGGTTTAGCGTTAGAGAATCATTGGCAATTATATTTACCTACCTTGCTCGGCTCTTTCTTTTTAATGGTGCCGTTTATGATTATTGCCATGAAAAAACAGCAAGAAAAGCCGATGTTTAGTGGTGCTGTGGCATTATTGAGTTTAGCTTTGTTTTTTTTATGGTTATTGCCGACAGGCTTGGGCAGTTTGATATTTTCGGTGGTGTTGTTTTTTACAGCATTTAACTATTTAGAAGCAACAATGCCGTCTATTTTATCACGCATTGCGCCTGCTGGGGTAAAAGGAAGTGTAATGGGGATTTATTCAACGAGTCAATTCTTAGGTGCGTTTGCTGGTGGTATTATTGGTGGCTTTGTTGCTAGTCGTTTGGGTGAGCACAGTATCTTTTTAGTGATGGCATTCATAAGCTTAATGTGGCTGATACTAAGTTTTGGCATGCAAAAGTTAAAAAAATCGAAAAGTTTTAGTTTTAGCACTAATATCCATACAGCAGAACGAGTTGAAGAAGTGTCTGAACTGCTGATTAATATGCCTGGTATTATAGAAGCAACTCTGGTTCAAGAAGATACAAGTAATAATGAGTTAGAAAATAACCATGTTGTTGCTTATCTAAAAGTTGATGAAAAAAATGTAGATTTACAGTCTATTAAAGCTTTATTGCATACTTGATGGAGTAATGGTTTTTGTAAACTATCATATTGATAATATCTTTTGAAAAGGCTTGGTGAATTTGGGTTGACGTTATTTGTCAGGTCAATCGCCATTAGCCTTGTGATTTTTATACTCTTTCAAAAGTAATCTTCACCTGATACTCATCCCATACTGTTGTATGAGTTATCTCAAAATAGGCACGCTTTGGCGCAAAATCAGCCGTGATTTAATCATTTAATATATATTCAATAGATTTGAATTTACTCAAGGTTATGGCAATATTACTAACCTATGTGGGATTAATACGATGAATGGTATGGATGGCGCTAACGTAGAAAGCTCTCTTTTAATAGAATCACACGCGTTTTCAAAACAAAGTCATCAATTTTGGACCTTGCAAATAGCTGGTTGGCTTGGTTATGCTTTTATTGTTTTCTTAGCCATTATCCAGCCGCAATTCGATGATCCAAATTTTAATCTTTCTGGACAAATAATAAACCTTATTGTAGAAACAATGAGTGGTTTCTTCTTATCTTATTTACAGTGGCGACTTATTCAACGCATTGTTCATTTACCTTTGAATAAAACGCTTTTCTTCAGTTTTTTTTCAGCCGCGATACTTGGCTTACTATATAACACGATCAAAATGAGCTCGTTTAAAGTCATTGTGCATCATCAACAGTGGAATGAGTCATGGAATATGTTGGAGTTTGGCGGCTGGTTGTTATTTTCACTCACTACTATGTTTGTTTGGACAGCAATTTTTTTCATCATGTTGTACAACATGAAACTACAAAAAGAACATGAAATGTTATTGAGAGCGCAAACGTTGGCGAAAGATGCTCAGTTGCAAATGCTCAGATATCAATTAAATCCACACTTTATGTTTAATACCATGAACGCTATTTCAACGCTGATTTATAAAAATGAGAATGATAAAGCCAATGAAATGCTAGATAAACTATGTGAGTTTTTTCGTTATTCCTTAGACAATAATGCTAAAAGTAAAACAAGTTTTAAGAAAGAACTTGAGTTACTTGAGCTTTATCTTTCCATTGAAAAAGTGAGATTTGCTAATAGGCTAAACGTACAGATGAACATTAATGATGAAGTCCTCAATTGTCAGGTGCCGAGCATGTTGTTGCAACCTTTAGTGGAAAACTCGATTAAATATGCCATAGAACCCAGAAAAGAGGCTGGCAATATTACTATCACTGCGCAAAAAAAATTAAATCGACTGATTTTACATGTTATTGACAATGGTGACGGGCAAAGTAATACGGTTAGCACTGGTTTTGGTATTGGCATGAGCAATACTAAAGCCCGATTAGATGCTATGTTTAATGGAGATTATGAAATTAGTATTAGCGATAACGAACAACAAGGAACCACTGTGACCATCTCTGTACCTTTTGAGAATTTATAATGAGTGAACAAGTTTTAACTGCCATTATTGTTGATGATGAGCCCCTTGCGCTTGAAGGTTTACGATTACGCCTTGAAAAAATACCTGAAATTAATGTGATTGCAGAGGCCAGTGATGGTGATCAAGCCATCGCGTTATGCCACGAGTTGTGTCCTGATGTTTTGTTTCTTGATCTACGTTTGCCCGGATTAAATGGTATTGAAGTTGTACAAGCGCTGCAGTCAGACATTCTGCCTATGATCGTTTTTGTTAGTGCTTACGGAGAGTATGCGCTTGATGCGTTTGAATTAAATGCCATTGATTACGTATTAAAACCCGCTAATTTAGGGCGTTTAAAAAAAACAGTTGAACGACTTTTAGAAAAACATACTCCTGAAAACCCAATGAATGACAAAGAAAAATGTAAACTGCTGCAAGCATTGGGAGAATCGTCAGGTATTGCCATTTCAGAATTAGAAAATTGGCTTGAAACTGATTCCCCATTACCTGTGTCTTATTGCCAAGAACTGGTTATTAAAAACAGTGATAATGAAAAGGTATTTTTACCTGTTAACAATATCCGCTGGATTGATGCTGCCGGTGATTACATGTGTGTTCATACCGACAAAGAAACCCACATCGTACGTGTAACCATGAAAAAGCTAGCTACTCAGTTAGATGAACGTGTGTTTATTCGTATTCACAAATCGACCTTAGTCAATATCAACTGTATTAACAGTATTCGCGCCCTTCGAAATAGTGAAAGTATTTTAACGTTGGGCGATGATATTCAGTTAAAAGTGAGCCGTAATTTTAGTTCAGCCATTCAAAAGTTAATTGAATCAAAACAGTTATAGTAACAATTAATTTTATTACTAAATTGTGACTTAAAACACTAATAATTCGGGTTAGCGCGTTTTTGTCTCGCTTTGTCGTGTTATCTGGGTAAAAAACACCCATGCCGCGTTAATGACACCTGATGCCGCATTTGCGTTGTAACGCTTTCATCCTTGTCACAAGATGACACTAGGGGATAGCTTATACAGTTTGCAAACAGCTAACGTATATCTATTTAACTATCGTTCGAATCATTGATTGTTATAACAATTACAAAGTAACAATGAATCGAAATACCGATATTAGTTAGAGACTTGGAAATCAAATTATGATGAAAGTTGCAAAAAATATTACACAGTTTTGTGTGTTAGTTTCAGCGGTGTCATTGCTAGGGTGTGGGGGAGGTGCTGAAACAAACACTGACCCAAGTAAAATAGATCCACAACTACCCGTTAGTGATTGGAAAATGGTTTGGAGTGATGAATTTGAAGAAAGCACAATAAACACTCAGAACTGGACACATGAAGTTAACTGTGACGGTGGTGGTAATCAAGAGAAGCAATGTTATACCGACAGTACTGAAAACTCTTATGTACAAGACGGTATGTTAAATATTGTTGCTTTACCTGCCGAAGAAGGCGCTGCATTACCTTACACATCAGCCCGAATGGTAACTCGATATAAAGCTGATTTTAAATACGGTCGTATAGAAATGCGAGCGAAAGTTCCCTCTGGACAAGGCAGTTGGCCAGCATTTTGGATGATGCCAACAGATGAAGAATATGGAGAATGGCCACGTTCTGGTGAAATAGATATTTTTGAATCGGTAAACTTAGGTGCTGCTAGAGAAGATGGTACATCAGAAAACAATATTTACGGCACGCTTCATTACGGTAAAAGCTGGCCTGACAATGCACACTCTGGTAAAGCTTATAACCAAGCAAGTGGCGCTAACCCTGCTGATGATTTTCACACTTACGCTATAGAGTGGCAAGAGGGTGAAATACGTTGGTATATGGATAACTATTTATATGCAACACAACGTCAATCAGAAGTGCGTTACAACAGTAAAGAACAAGCTGTTGGTTTAGCACATCAAGGTTGGTTCACTGAATATTATGACCAATTTACTGGTGAACTCACAACGCATTGGAATAATGCCCCATATGACAAAGAATTTTACTTAATTCTAAACTTTGCTGTTGGCGGAGATTGGCCAGAAAACACTAATGAGTTAGGCGTTGATGCTGCTGCTTTTAATGCGGACAACAAATTTGAAGTTGACTACGTGCGTGTTTATCAATGTCAGCAAAATCTAGAGACAGGTAAAGGTTGTGAAACGGTAAGAGCTGGTTACGACAGTTTAGAAGATGCGCTTGTCGAGGGGCAGGCACCAGTGCCAGCTCCACCTAGTGATGGTATCGCTAAAAACTTATCAATATTTGACGGAGCGTTAAATGCTAGTTGGTCTGCATGGGATTGTTGTGGTGGCACTTCACCTGCAATAATTGACGATGCGGATAAAGGTGATGTTGTTGCATTTAATATTAATGACAATAATGGCACTGTGTTAGGTTTTAGTACCAGAAGTGGTCACTTTCCTGATGACTTTACTGGTGCATCAACACCATTTGATGCATCGCCTTTAGTAGACCTTAACGGTACATTATCATTTGAAATGAAAGTTGTCACTGCTCCACCTGCTGCAAGTGCATGGATACTTAAAGTAGAAGCTGGCGAAGGGGGAACGAATACTGGTGATGTAAATTTATCTTCGAGCTTAGAAGGTGTTGAACCCGTTGCTGGTGAATGGCAAACCTATACATTTCCACTATCCGTTCTACAAGAAGCAGGCTTAGACTTAAGTGCTATTGATGTTGTGATGATATTTCCTGCTTGGGGTACTGGTGAAGGTGCACAATATTTAATAGCGAATATAACGATTGCGGGTGACGTTGGTGGTTCTCCTGAATTAGTCGTCTTTACTGATGATGAAAACTCAAGTTGGCCAATGTGGGATTGTTGTGGTGGCTCTACTCCAACAGTTGAATTAGATGATGATGCACATGGCAATGTCGCTGAATTTTCAATTGGTGATAACCCAACCGTTATGGGCTTTATCTCTCGAGAAGCGAACACGGAAACCCCCGCGCCATTTGATGCATCTGCAATACTGTCCAATGGTGTTATTCAGTTTGACATGAAAGTAACGGCAATGCCTAGTGATGCCGCGTGGGTATTTAAAGTTGAAGCTGATAATGCAGCAAGCTTTGCAGAACTTCCTTTAACTGACAGTGTAGAAGGTATGACACCTGCTGTTGACCAATGGCAAACATACACCTTTAATTTATCTGATTTAGCCAATGCTGGTTTAGATGTAAGTGCAATTGATGTCTTGATGATTTTCCCTGCTTGGGGGGCTGGCGATGGCGCAATTTATCGTGTAGACAACGTGAAAATTTATGATCCAACCGCCTCATCAGTAGATAATGATGTGCTATTGGCCGATGCACCGGCTACAGGTTGGTCAATGTGGGACTGTTGTGCTGGTTCAACACCAACTCTTGAAAATGATGATACTGATCATGGCATGACTGCTGAATACATTATTGGTGCACAGCCGACAGTAGTGGGACTTTTTGCTGAAGATGGTGTATTTGTTGATGCTTCAGCCATTTTAGTTAACGGTGTAGTGAAATTTGACCTTAAAGTTATTACCCCTCCAAACGATGCCTCAGCTGCATGGTTATTTAAAATAGAAGCAAATGACGCAAGTACTTTTGCAGAGCTTGCCTTAAATAAAAGTCTAGAAGGTGTAGACCCTGTTGTTGGTGAATGGCAAACATACACGTTTCCACTACAAACACTATTTGATGCAGGGTTAGATATCAGCGGCATAGATGTATTAATGTTTTTCCCTGCTTGGGGAACGGGTGAAGGTGCTGTCTATCGTATTGATAATGTTGCGATAACAGCTCAATAATCTCGTCGATTAAAATGTTGTGCGGTACAAAATATAAAGAATACGTACCGCAATTTTTAACACTAATTTTAAGAAAGTAGGGTAATCATGAAACAATCAAAATTTGCTAAAAAACGCTTAGCCGTTTATATATCAGCAGCACTAACTGCTGGTTTGAATACTAATGTAATGGCAGAAGAAACTGCTTTAACAGAAACAAAAGACAAAGAAGTCGAAGTCATTGAAGTTACTGGTATTATGAGTAGCTTAACGCGTTCAATGTTGGTAAAAAGGAATACTTCTGGTGTTGTCGATGTTATATCAGCAGAGGATATGGGGAAATTTCCCGACACCAATTTAGCTGAGTCATTACAACGTATTACCGGTGTTACCGTGAGTCGAAATAATGGTGAAGGTAGCGAAATTACCGTGCGTGGTTTTGGTCCTGATTTTAACTTGATCACGTTAAATGGGCGTCAAATGCCAGGAACAGGTAACTCTCGTTCATACAGTTTAGAGAATTTATCTTCTGATGGGGTGAGTGAGCTTATCGTTAACAAAACAGCGCGTGCAGAAAACCCAAGTGGTGGTTTAGGTGCGACTGTTAATATTGTTACCATGAAACCTTTTAGTAGTCCTGGCGAGAAAATGGTGATCTCTGCAAAAGGCATCTATGACTCATCAAATGTAGAAGGGGATGATGTCACCCCTGAGTTCTCAGGTTTATACAGCAATACTTTTGCTGATGATACCTTTGGTGTTGCATTCTCGTTCTCTCATCAACAACGTGATTTTCAACAACAAGCAGCAAACATTCAAGGCTGGCAGTACCAGCCCGATGCGCAACTTCCTAGCTTAGATGCTGATAAAGTGATTGATAATCGTGATGCCAATGCCGCAGCAGGCGCATTCTTTCCACGTGATATGAATTACGGTATTGCTAATGTAGAACGTGAAAGAACTAACGCGAATATTACGTTTCAATACGCACCGATTGAAAGTGTAATATTAACGCTCGATTACACCATGGGTGAATCTATTACCGGCACTAATGCTATTGGCTGGGGACAATGGCACGATTATGGTGGCAGTATTAAAGCTTATGAATTAGATGAAAACGGCACGGTTATATTCGCTGATATGTCTGGTAACGATGGCTCCTATACTGCAAATCGTGATACAACCGAAACAAATGAAAGCTCACTAGGTTTTAATATCGAATGGCAAGCGACGGATGATTTAATCTTATCAGTCGATTACCACAATTCAGAAAACAAAATAGACAATGGTAAAGATAAGGGGATGAATGGTACTGGTTCATTGGTGTTTGGTTCAGATCAGTTAGTGACTAAACATTATGATTTTAGAACGGGTGATATTCCACAAGGTACAATCTTTTGGAATAATGGTTCAACAACGCTGGCACCAAGTGAAATGGACTCACATTTTAGTCAATTTATACACAGTCCAGGTAAAGCTGAAGTTGATCAATTACAAATTGATGGTTCATGGGAAAATCCTAATGACTCAGCATTAATGTCGGTTAAATTTGGATTTGCTCGCACTGAACAAACAATGAGCGGCTCAAATGCGTGGAGTGGCCTCATAGGTGGCTTCTTGTTTAATCCAAATTATTCAGCAGCGTTTCCAGATGGTATGTTTGAGTATAATACCACTGATGGTTTTCTGGATGAATTTTCAAATGGTGACAACCCCATAGGTGCTGGATATTACTATAGTTTTGATTTTGATGAGGCCGTTGCTCGTTCTGCTGCCTTCTTAAGTCGTGATCTATTAGGCGATGATTATTTTAGTACAGACCCTTACCGCGAAGGAACTGTTAAAGGGCAAGGCTCAGTAGAAGAAAATACCAATAGTATTTATGTTTCATCTTTATTTGAATTTGAACTAGCTGAATTTCCTGTACAAATGAGCGTTGGCTTACGTTATGAAGAAACCGCAGTGGAAAGTAATGTTTTACAAGATGTTCCAACGGATGTTTGGTGGCTAAAAAATACGGAGTGGCACACCCAATATACTTCAGGTGAAAATACCTTTTACACGGAAAAGGGTGATTATGACGTACTTCTGCCGATGCTTGATATTAGAATTGACTTGACTGATGATATTGTTGCTCGTGCATCTTGGGGGAAAACGATTTCTAGAGCACCATTAGGCAATTTAGCCGGTGGTTTATCCTTAAGTTCTAGCCCCGGTTTGGAAGGACGTACTGGTGGACAAGGTGATACTGACCTAGATCCTTATGAATCTACCAACCTTGATTTTTCTTTAGAATATTACTACGCAGAAGGTAGTTATGCTTCAGTAGGTTACTTTAGAAAAGATGTTAAAAACTTCATCAGTACGCGTCGTATTTCAAGTCAATATGAAGGTATACGCGACATCGCTGCAGGACCTCGTTATGCACAAGCACTTGCTGACCTTAATGCCGCAGGACTTTCTACAACGGGTGAGGATATTCGCTTACAAATGATAGCCAATGGCGCAACCGTAAATGCGCAAGGTTACCTTACTCCTAATACTGATGATCCGCTAATGACTTGGAATATCACTCAGCCATTTAACACCTCTGATAACAAAACGGTTGATGGTATTGAAGTCGCGCTGCAGCACTTTTTTGGAGACAGTGGTTTTGGTTTTGGTGCTAATGCAACCTTTGTTGACGGTGATGTTGAGTTTGATGTAGATGATATCACTAAAGTTGACAGTGTTGCAGACTTAGAGCCGCAAACGCCGTTAACAGGGTTAGGTGATTCGGCTAACTTTCAAGTGTTTTATGAAAAAGATAATTTATCTGTGAAAGTGACTTACGCATGGCGTGATGAGTACCTTATTGGTGTAGGCCAAGATCAAGGCTCTGCTGATGCGCCTCCACAATTTGCTAAAGAGTTTGGTCAAGTTGATATGAGTGTTAACTATGATATAGACGAAAACTTCACGGTATTTTTCGAAGGCCTCAACTTAAATAACGAAACAGAACAAGGTTATGGACGTTATGAAGAGCAATTCCTATTTGCTCGTCAATATGGTTCAAGATATACCTTTGGTGTTCGCTATAGCTTTAAGTAAGCTAATTGAACCATAACGCGGGATTAATTCCCGCGTTACACGGCTTTCAATCCACTTTTTAAATTTAAGAAAGAGAGGTCTCCTTATGGCAGGCACTTCGTTTATTGTAGATCAGCAAAATAGCCAAACTAACGATTTAAATGGGGCAAATAGCACTAATCAGTTTGCTCTTGTGTCGTTAACCACCTTATTTTTTATGTGGGGGTTTATTACGTGTTTAAATGACATATTAATTCCGCATTTAAAAGCGATTTTCGACTTAAGTTACACACAGTCGATGTTGGTACAATTTTGCTTTTTTGGCGCCTATTTTCTCGTGTCATTACCGGCGGGACGTTTAGTTAAAAAAGTAGGTTATCAAAAAGGTATCGTTTTCGGCTTAGTCATTGCCGCTATTGGTTGTTTTATGTTTTATCCCTCTGCTGAATACCACAGTTATAACTTATTTTTATCAGCACTCTTTGTGCTAGCAAGCGGCATTACGGTGTTACAAGTTTCTGCTAATCCTTATGTTACTTTATTGGGGCCTGCTGCATCGGCATCATCACGGCTAACCATGACACAAGCCTTTAACTCATTAGGCACAACGGTTGCGCCGTATTTAGGTGCGCTGTTTATTCTTAATGAAGCGGCAAGCTCGATGACAACAGCTGCATCAGCTGACTCAGTTAAAATACCGTACTTATTTTTAACGGCTATTTTATTATTGTTAGCGGCCATATTTTCGTATCTAAAACTCCCTAAAATAGACAGTGCAGTTGTATTCGAGGATGAAAAGGTGACGGGCTCTGCATGGCAATATCGTCATTTGGTGTTAGGCGCGCTTGGCATCTTTGTATACGTTGGTGCTGAAGTGTCAATAGGTAGCTTTTTGGTTAATTTCTTGGGCGAAACTAACATTGCCGGTTTGGCCGAAACTGAAGCAGCAAAGTACCTAACCTATTATTGGGGAGGGGCTATGGCTGGACGCTTTATCGGTGCAGCGGTAATGCAAAAATTAGATGCTGGTAAAGTACTTGGTTTTAATGCCTTGTTGGCGGTATTGCTGATTACCCTGGCTATGCTTAGCTCTGGCGTTTTAGCTATGTGGGCACTTTTGTTGGTAGGGTTATGTAACTCCATCATGTTTCCTACAATTTTTAGTTTAGCGTTGAATGGCTTAGGCAAACACACGAGTCAAGGCGCAGGTATTCTGTGTTTAGCCATTGTTGGTGGCGCCATTTTACCATTATTACAAGGCGTATTGGCGGATAACTTAGGCATTCAATTGGCCTTCGTTTTACCTTTACTTTGTTACCTTTACATTGCGTTTTATGGCGTAAGTGGTAGCAAATCAACACACAAAACACAGTAAGTGAGACATAAAGATGTATTGTAAATTTACCCCTAAAGCATTATTTATACTGCTTTCCCCAATGTTTATTTTTGGCTGTAGCCAGGCGGGCAATTCGGTTGATAAAGAAACAACACATGAAGTAGAAGTTAATAAAACCATTTGGCCTAAGCTTGAGGTTGAGGTGAAGCAAAATGCAGCAATTGAGTCAAAAATTGTTGAAATATTGTCTACGATGACATTAGCGCAGAAAGTTGCGCAAATGATCCAACCAGAGATCAGAGATATTACTCCAGAAGATATGCGTAAATATGGCTTTGGCTCTTATTTAAATGGTGGAGGTGCTTTTCCTGATAACAACAAACATGCAACGCCACAGGACTGGATAAATTTAGCAGAACAAATGTATCAAGCGTCTATAGATGATTCACTCGATGGTAGCACTATTCCTACAATGTGGGGTACAGATGCTGTGCATGGCCACAATAATGTTATTGGCGCTACCTTGTTTCCGCACAATATTGGTTTAGGCGCGGCGAATAATCCAGAACTATTAGAAAAAATAGCACAGGTTACCGCTACAGAGGTAATGGTTACAGGTATTGATTGGGTCTTTGCGCCAACGGTAGCAACCGTTAGGGATGATCGCTGGGGCAGAGCCTACGAAGGCTATTCTGAAGATCCTGACATTGTAAAAAACTATGCATCAGCCATTGTTCATGGTTTGCAAGGTACTGTGGGTAAGGACTTTTTAGGTAATGATCGTGTTATTAGTACGGTGAAACACTTCATTGGTGATGGCGGTACTGAAGGTGGCGTTGATCAAGGAAATAATATAGCGAATGAGCAAATCTTGTTTGATATTCATGCCCAAGGTTATCTGGGTGGTTTAACTGCAGGAGCGCAATCAGTAATGGCCTCATTCAATAGTTGGCAAGGGGAAAAAATTCACGGTAATCACTATTTGTTAACCACGGTTTTGAAAGAAAAAATGGGTTTTGACGGTTTTGTAGTTGGAGATTGGAATGGTCATGGACAAGTCAAAGGTTGTAGTAATGAAAGCTGTCCGCAATCAGTGAATGCCGGTTTAGATATATTTATGGTGCCAACCGATGCGTGGAAACCACTTTATGAAAATACCATTGCCCAAGTCAACAGAGGTGAAATTTCACAAGCACGTATTGATGATGCTGTAAGCCGTATATTACGGGTAAAACTTAGAGCAGGACTTTTTGAAAAACCTAGTCCAGCTAAACGCCAATTTTCGGGTAAAACAGAGCTTATTGGTAGCGAAGCTCATCGTGATATAGCAAGACAAGCGGTTCGTGAATCCTTAGTGTTATTAAAAAATAATCAAGGATTATTACCCCTTTCTCCCAAAATGAATATTCTCGTTGCGGGTGATGCAGCAGATAATATTGGTAAGCAATCTGGTGGTTGGACTATTACATGGCAAGGTACGAATAATCAAAACAGTGATTTTCCAGGAGGAAGTTCAATTTATGATGGTCTTGCACAGCAAGTGAAAGCTGCTGGTGGAAAAATAACATTAAGTGAAGAAGGAATATTTACCGAAAAGCCAGATGTTGCTGTGGTTGTTTTTGGTGAAGAGCCGTATGCTGAAGGGCAGGGGGATAGAGAGAATTTAGTCTATCAAGCGGAGAATAAATCAGATTTAGCTTTATTAAAACGTTTAAAGTCACAAGGTATTCCCGTGGTGTCACTCTTTATTAGTGGTCGTCCACTGTGGGTAAATGCAGAACTGAATGCCAGTGATGCTTTTGTTGCCGCGTGGTTGCCTGGCTCTGAAGGTAAAGCCGTTGCAGATGTGTTGTTAACGGATGTTCATGAACAAGTGCAGCATGACTTTATCGGAAAATTATCTTTCTCGTGGCCTAATTCGCCGACACAAATAGTTAATCGCTTTGATGAAGATTATCAGCCGTTATTACCCTATGGTTTTGGCTTGCATTATGGTGAAGCAAGTACTTTATCGAGTGATTTACCTGAAGAATATCAATTAGCAAAAAGCAGCAAAAAGAATATGAGCATTTTTGCGGGCAAAGCAATAAAACCATGGTACTTGTTGTTAACATCGGGCGAAAAAATGATCAGAATTAAATCAAACAGTGCATTATTGCCGGGTATTTCATACCGTACGGTTGATAAAAATGTACAAGAAGATGCTTTTCGAATTCAGTTAACGGGCGATAATGAAGGCGGAATTAAGCTCTCAACACTTGATGGGCAAATTGCTAACCTTGCGATGACACCTATCATTTCGTCAGCACTGGCATTCACAGTTAAAAGAGAGAGTGATATAGCTACCGCGGTTATGTTGTCTATGTTTTGTGGTAAAACAACAGCAGAGCAGCAACATTGTCAGGCAAGTGTGGATATTACTAAACAACTTTTAGCATTGCCCAAAGATGAATGGCATGAATTGTCCGTGGGGCTAAGTTGTTTTGATAAGGCTGGCATCCAGTTTGATAAGCTTACAACGGTTTTCTCTCTAACAAGCTCTAGTGAGATGGCACTGTCAATTAGTGATATTTATTTTTCAACTAATGCTGCTAATACAGCAACAATACAGTGTAATTAAATATTGTATTTGGAAGGTGGTTAATCTGACGCTAGCCTAATGAATAGCCTACGAATAAGTCGTGGGTTATTCATATCTCAACGGATGGTTATATTAAACCCCGCTCAGGTTAACTTACCTTTTACAGCGCAATCAAATTTCCCATGAACTTGTATTGTTAAAGCTTTGGTTTAAGCAGGTAATGATACTAGGTAAAAACTTTTTATTATTATCGGCACGATAGATGACAAAAATTGGATAAGCAAATTCAGGTGAGCCTGTTACTCTTTCTAATTGTCCTGAGTTGATATGTTGCTCTATCACTCGCGTTCTAAAATAACCATTCCCACCTTTTTTTAGTATGTACTTTAATGCTAACGGTCCTAGGTTAAAACTCAGTGTTGCTTGACGCGACAAAGGGAATACAGCCTCTAATTGGCTTTTAAATTCACTGCCCCAATCAATAAGTAAGTAAGGTGATGCGGATGTGGTTGAGCGAACATGGACGAGTTTTTCTTCAACCACCTGTTCCACTACCAAGCCAGAAAAATAATTTGGCTGATGCACGACAACCGCATCGAGCTTATTGGCTTTCAATTGCTTAACTAACCCCTCGGTATGATCGATTTCCACATGAATATTTATATTAGGTAGTGCTTGGGTTATTTGCTCTAACCATTCAACCATGATTGGATTCCACAGCGTGATGTCAGCACCAATGTGTATCGATTCAGTTAAATTCATCGGAAATTTCAATTGGGCTTGTGCTTTTTGCCATGTTTGAACAAGTGTTAGCGCGTAGGTTGAAAACACTTCGCCTTCTCGTGTTAATTGAGCACCTGATCGGTTGCGAACGAATAACTTGCAATTTAGTTGGTTTTCTAAGTTTTTTACTCTTGTCGTTACGGCTGTTTGAGTGATGTTTAATTTGCGAGCCGCTTCCATAAAAGTGCCTGTGCTCATTATTTCTAAAAATGTTTTCGCTAGAACGATATCCATCGATACAAACCTTTATATTAAAATAAATGAAGTTAAATGCAGTTATTATTCATTATACATAAAATCAGGGTTTGATTATCCTAATATCAGGTTTTCAATTCAGGGACTTATTTATGTATAAATTAGGTGTTACTGCAATGGTTTTAACATTTTGTATACTACTGTCAGCTATTTACATTCTGTTTGTTTCAGATTTACATATGACGCTTTACTGGACCATGTTTTGGCATTTCACGCTTATGTTAACGGGGTTAGCGTTCAAAATTTCGTATGTATTAGTGTTAACGGCTGAACACAGAGCTAAAGATTCATGTCTTGAAGTATAAAATAAGTTATTTTGAGCTTATGTTTAATAGCGTTTTCTCAGATAACCTGTGAGAGGTAATCACTTAATTGCTTATTGCCAAGTTTGATATCTATCTCATCTTCTTGATATTTTCCAATTAATGCCATTCCCATAGGAGATTGCGGTGTGATAACCGTAATCGTTTGGTCTGATATCGTACAACGCATCCCTCCTGCTGTGGGACCAATAAAAAACCAATGTTGATTTGGTATGTCATTTGAAAGCTGTACTAACGCCGTTAATGCAACAGGTTTATCTTCATCAAAATCTAGCAGGGTTAGGCCTTGGTATTGATGAATACTGGTTTGTAATTCTTTAACACGCCTTGATTGACCTTCCGCTAAGTAGCTAGCTTCAATGGCTAGTGTGTCATATTGTGTTTCTGCAATGCTTTGATCGTCCACTGCTGCTGCATGCGCTTCGTTTGCAGCATTAATTGCTTGTGCAAGTGCTTGCTCAAGTTGGTTAATGATTATCGTAATTAGGGTACGTTTTTT
>Ga0193955_1000138_pt1 | contig 47716 bp, 51 predicted proteins | sample BB_6_MG_FD_140343 | JGI IMG/M metagenome (GOLD analysis project Ga0193955, IMG submission 140343) | Microbial mat bacterial communities from the Broadkill River, Lewes, Delaware, United States - BB_6_MG | ecosystem: Environmental > Aquatic > Freshwater > River > Microbial mats | place: USA... | reverse complement strand
CATCGCATATGTATTTAATACATTCTTGCTTCTTGTCATACCTGCATAAAATAGTGCAAGTCCTGCCGGTGTCATTAACAGCACTAATGCTGCTGACATCATCATCCACGCTGTGTCACCTGTATCTAGTGTCGGCGCATCTTCCGCCAATGCCAATGTTGGTAATAGCATTATCGCTATCGTTAACCACTTCTTCATTTTAACTCCTATTTATTTTTAAGCTATCAAAATTGTACATTAAGTCAATTATAATTTATTCATATAAGTGATTATTTTTTAATCAAAAACTTTTAAGCAATTATTTTTTTGGGATTTACAATTAACTTAAGGGAGTATAAGATAGAATACCTCAAAAATATTTTTTAGGTGTACAAATGAGCAACTCGCTAAATAACGGTGATATAGAATCTATAAATATAGAAAAGACGCTTCAGGATAGTTATCTTGATTATTCAATGAGTGTAATTGTAGGACGTGCGTTACCTGATGTTAGGGATGGTTTAAAACCAGTGCATAGAAGAATACTATATGCGATGGACAAACTTAACCTTTCTCATGGTGCGAAATATAAAAAATCTGCACGTATAGTTGGTGATGTGATCGGTCAGTACCACCCACATGGTGATACTGCTGTTTACGATGCACTTGTTCGTATGGCTCAACATTTCTCTATGAGAATGGAACTAGTTGACGGTCAAGGTAACTTCGGTTCTGTTGATGGGGACTCTGCAGCTGCAATGCGTTATACGGAAGCACGTATGACAAAATATGCCGGTGAGCTTCTAAAAGACTTAGATAAGAACACAGTAGACATGATAGATAACTACGATGCTACTACTAAAGAGCCTGAAGTTATGCCGACTCGTGTTCCAAACCTTTTGATAAACGGTTCATCTGGTATCGCAGTTGGTATGGCTACGAATATACCTCCGCACAACCCAAAAGAGGTTATAAACGCGCTTAAAGCACTTTTAGACAATCCTAATATTACGGTACATGAGATCATGGAACATATACCTGCACCTGATTTTCCAACAGGTGGTATCATCTTTGGTAAAAAAGGTATTATGGATGCATATGAGACTGGTCGCGGACGTATTAAAGTTCGTGCTAAAACTCATATTGAGCAAAAAGCTAAAAAAGAGATCATCGTAATTGATGAACTTCCTTACCAAGTAAATAAAGCTCGTTTAATTGAAAATATTGCTAACCTTGTAAAAGATAAACTTATCGAGGGTGTATCTGAGATACGCGACGAATCTGACCGTGAAGGTATCCGCGTTGTGATCGAGCTTAAAAAAGATGCTATGAGTGAGATCGTTTTAAACAACATGTTTAAACAAACTCAGATGCAGACTACTTTTGGTATTATAATGCTATCTATATTAAACCAAGAGCCTCGCATCTTTGGAATCATAGATATATTAAAACACTTTATTAGTCACCGTAAAACTATTATTATTCGCCGTACTATTTTTGATCTTGAAAAAGCAAAAGCACGTGCTCACATCTTAGAAGGTTTAAGAAAAGCTATTGATATCATCGATGAAGTTATCCGTGTTATCCGTGCTTCTAAAACTGAAGATGAGGCAAAAGAAAATCTTGTTAGTGAATTTGACTTTTCTGAGATACAAGCAGCAAGTATCGTTGCTATGAGACTAGGTCGTTTAACTGGTTTAGAGATCGAAAAAATCGAAAATGAGTTAAATGAACTTGTAGCACTTATACAATACTTAGAATCTATCCTAAAAAGTGAAGAGGTATTACACGGAATCATCGCTGAAGAGTTTGATGAAGTTTTATCAATATACCCAAGTGAACGCCGTACAGAGATAGAAGATGATTATGATGATATCGATATTGAAGACTTGATCCCTAATGAACCAATGGTAGTTACTATTACTCACCGTGGATACATTAAGCGTGTACCGCTTGCAGCTTATGAAAAACAACGTCGTGGCGGTAAAGGTAAAACTGCCGTAACTACATATGAAGATGACTTTATTGAGAGCTTCTTCACATGTAATACACACGATACTTTATTATTCGTAACTGATCGCGGTCAGCTTCACTGGTTAAAAGTTTATCGTATACCTGAGGGTAGTCGTACAGCTAAAGGTAAAGCAGTGGTTAACTTGATCAACCTAATGGCTGATGAGAAGATCCAATCAATCATACCTACTACTGATTTCTCGGAAGAAAAATCACTTGTATTCTTTACAAAAGCAGGTATCGTAAAACGTACGAACCTAAGTGAATTTAGCAATATTAGAAGTAATGGTGTTAAAGCTATCAACTTAGATGATGATGACTCTCTGATCACAGCTAAGATAGCCGATCAAGATATTAAATATCTATTTATTATGACAAAACTGTCTCAATGTATCAAATTTGAAATAGATAAAACTCGTGATCAAGGTAGAAACACTCGTGGTGTTCGCGGTATTAAGTTCAAACACGCAGGTGATGTAGTAGTTGATGCTAATATCATCAGAGATGATGAACAAGAGATCTTAGTAGTATCTGAAAAAGGTATCGGTAAACGTACTGATGCTGGTGAATACCGCTTAACAAACCGTGGCGGTAGCGGTGTTATAGCTATGAAAATGACTCCAAAAACAGGTAAATATGTGGTTGGATGTCTAATGGTAGATGAGACAATGGATATGATGGCTCTAACAAAAGCCGGTAAAATGATCCGTGTAGATATGCAGACTATCTCAAAATCAAGCCGTAACACATCTGGTGTTTACATTGTAAAAGGTGATGAAGTAGCTAGTATTTCTAGATGTCCGAAACAACCTGATGAAGATGAAGACGATATAATAATTCCACCATCAGCGGATGAATTGGAATAGTAGTTGCTTAAAAGCTAATTATAATTAACCATAAGGGATAAAATATGAGATACTCTCTATTATTAGTATCAATTTTAAGTGTAACTACACTTTTTGGTGTTGATACTATTACCGACAGCAAACCACAAGTAGTTGAACTTGAATCAGTTCAAACTCAAGGAGAAAGTCAAAAAGCTGCTGAGCCTAAAAAAGCTGCAAAACCTGTAGTTGCAGCAAGTCAGCCTACACATCAACGTGTAACGATGGCAGCAGTTCAAGACAATAGTTCTGAGAAAGAAGAGACTGTATTAGAAAAAGATGAATCAATTCTAATTACGGTAACAGGTCAAGGTGTTTCTCCAATGAACACTACATCTCCTGCTCAAGCTTATGCACTTGCTAAACGTGCAGCTATCGCAGATGCGTATAGAATGATAGCTGAGAAAGTAAAAGGTGTTAGAGTTGATGGTCAAGACTTAATCAAAAATATGATGGTTAAAAGATCATCTATCCGTACATCAGTTCGTGCTATGGTTAGAAATGCAAATGTAGTTGAGACTACATTTAAAGAGGGATTATGCGAAGTAGAGATGGAGATAACTCTATATCACTCAGACTTCGAACAGTAATCTTTCTTTTTTTAGTATCTTCGCTTAGTGCTGAAGAGTATTACATATCCTATAGATACGTTGTAAAAGATGCCCTTCTTTACAACGAATCTCTTGCAGTATCACGCGCTATGAAAAAATGTAAAGGTGAAACATACTCACCTCTAATTTTGGATAGTGATAACTCAAATAATTTAAAAAAAATTATTTCTAAAAATTCTCAAATGTTTATTAATTATCTACATAAACTTGGTCTTCAAGTCGAACATAAAGAAAATACTTTAAACTATCAAAACCACGCTACAACGGTCTTAACTCTTAAAACAAAATGTTTCAAAGTCGATTTTAATGATAACTTCGCTAGAATAACCCCTTTAAAATAAGCGTTATTATTTAAACACTAGCCCAAGCAAAGCTTGGTCTTAGCGGCAGGGACACCACTGTCCCTACAACCCCCTAAAGCTACCCACAAATGTGGGAGATAAGAATAAGTTGTATAAGGTTTTAAGTGAAAATAGCAATAGTTGAAGATGATATTAATATGAGAAAATCTCTTGAGATCTCTTTTGAGGATTTCAAAGAATTCGAAATTACTACTTTTAAAAATGCCGTTGATGCACTAAAAAAACTAGATGATACGTATGATCTAATAATCACTGATATAAATATGCCAAAAATGGATGGTATAGAATTTATCAAAGAGCTTAACGGAAAATATGAAGTGATAATAATGACAGGAAATGCGACTCTAGGGCGTGCAATAGAATCTATTCACTTGGGTGTAAAAGATTTTTTACTAAAACCATTTGATATAGATGCTCTTATTGAAGCTATAAAACGTGAAGACAAGATACAAAAGGTTCAAAAGACTGCTAAAAAAACAACTAAAAAAGATACTCAAGGTTTTTTAGGCTCTTCAAAAGCACTAGAGAGTGCTTTAAATATTGCAGATAAAGCCTGTAAGACGGACGCAAGTATATTACTACTTGGTCAAAGCGGTGTAGGTAAAGAGGTCTTTGCTTCATATATTCATAAAAACTCGCCTCGTGCAAAAAAACCTTTTGTAGCTATCAACATGGCAGCCATTCCAGATAATTTGATAGAGAGTGAATTATTTGGTTTTGAAAAAGGTGCATTTACAGATGCGAGTGAAGCAAAAGCTGGACAGTTTGAACTTGCAAACGGAGGCACACTTTTCTTAGATGAGATCGGTGAGATGCCAGTAGGAGTTCAAGCTAAACTTCTTCGTGCACTTCAAGAAAAAGAGGTTCGCAGACTTGGTTCTTCAAAATCTATAAAAATAGATCTAAGAGTTGTATCTGCAACAAACGCAAACCTTAGTGAAAAAATAACAGAGGGTGAATTTCGTGAGGATCTGTATTATAGATTAAATACTATCCCACTGAATATACCGCCACTTAAAGAGCGTAAAGATGAGATTCTACAAATAGCAGAAGCTACACTGGAGCAAAACTGTCAAAAATACGGTTTTGAGATAAAATCATTTAGTGATGAGGCAAAAGAGCAGCTTTTAGCTTATACATGGCCGGGTAATATCCGTGAGCTGATCTCAGTAGTTGAACGTGCTACGATCTTAAGCGATGGGAATATTATAGATTCAGATTCACTTCACTTAGAAGCGCGTGGATTATAAAATAAGGAATAAAAAATTATGAGTAAAAAATATAATGTAGCAGTAGTTGGAGCAACTGGTGCTGTTGGTGAAGAACTGTTTCGTGTACTTGAAGAGATAGACTTTCCTGTTGGTGAACTTCTTCCTCTTGCTAGTGCTAACTCTGCTGGTAGTAAGATAGAGTTTAACGCAGAAGAGCATAAAGTTTACGAACTAACTGAAAGTGTATTTTCTGAGCATGATATTGACATAGCTTTTTTCAGTGCCGGTGGAAGTATTTCTGAGAAGTTTGCTAAATATGCAGTTGAGAGCGGAGCTGTGGTCATTGATAACACATCACATTTTAGAATGGATGAGAATGTTCCATTAGTTGTTCCTGAAGTCAATCCTGAAGATATAGCAAAATGGAAAGAGACTGGTATTATTGCAAATCCGAACTGTTCAACTATTCAGATGGTTCAAGCTTTAAAACCACTTGATAATCTTTATGGTATAAAACGTGTAGATGTAAGTACTTACCAAGCTGTAAGCGGTGCAGGTAAAGCCGGTATGGAAGAGTTAGTAAAACAGATGCAAGACTTCTTTGCATTTAAACTGCAAGACAGCCAAAAAGAAGCTTTTATGCACCAAATTGCTCTAAATGTTATTCCTCACATCGACACTCCTCAACCAAACGGTTTTACAAAAGAAGAGATGAAGATGGTAAATGAGACTCAAAAGATCATGAAAAAGAATATAGCAATAGCTGCTACATGTGTACGTGTACCTGTTCTAAGAAGCCACACAGAATCTATCACTGTAACATTTGAAGACGATGTTGATGTAGACCTTGATAAAGTAAGAGAAGCTTTAAATAATTTTGAAAACGTAGAGGTTATGGATGACTTAGAAAACGGTATATATCCAATGCCGATAATCTCAACAGATACAGATATAACGTATGTGGGAAGAATTAGAAAAGATATATACGCAAAGAACATGCTTCACATGTTCAACTCGGCTGACCAAGTTCGCGTAGGTGCAGCTACGAATGCTGTTCGTATAGCTCTAAAATGGATCAAAATGCAGGAGGAAAAATAAAATGGAAAAATTATTTGAAAATACTTTATGGAGTTCACGCTTTATCATAGTACTAGCTGTTGTTTTTGGTCTTATAGGTGCCGTATTACTTTTCGTAGTAGCAAGTTTTGATGTATATGATACTGCAAAATATGTGATCAGTACATACATAAACCACACACATCCTGAACACTTTCATGAAAAAGTTGTCGGTGGGATCATCGGAGCAGTTGACTTATACCTTATCGGTGTAGTTATGCTTATCTTCTCTTTTGGTCTGTATGAGCTATTTATATCTGAGATAGATGTTGCAAAAGACAGTGAGGGTGAAGATAATCAGCTTCTTGCTATCCATTCACTTGACCAGCTAAAAGATAAGATAAGTAAAGTTATCGTGATGGTTTTAGTTGTTGGATTTTTTCAAAAAGTCGGCGACACAGATTTTACAACACCGCTAGATATGCTATATCTTGCACTATCGATCACTGCAGTAGCAGTAGGACTTTACTTTTTAGGTAAAGTCGGAAAGAAACATTAAAAAGATAAAAAAATAAACAATAAGGTAATTTAATGGGAAAAATATTTGTAGATGCATGTTTAGGAAAAGAGACACCTTACACACCTGTATGGATGATGAGACAAGCTGGGCGTTACCTGCCTGAATATATGGCAGTTCGTGCTGAAGCAGGAAGCTTTTTAGACCTGTGTCATGATCCTAAAAAAGCAGCTGAAGTTACTATTCAGCCTCTTGACATTGTTGGTGTAGATGCAGCTATACTTTTTTCAGATATATTGGTTATTCCAGATGAGATGGGAATGGATCTGTCTTTTGTAAAAGGTGAAGGTCCAAAATTTTCGGACCCACTAGCTACACAAGAAGATCTTGATAAACTTATAGGCGGTGAAGAAGCTGCTAACAAACTGACATACGTATACGAGACTATTGAACTGCTTCGTGAACAGTTAGATGCAAGAGGTGATGAAAAAGCACTTATTGGTTTTACCGGAGCTCCTTGGACACTAGCTACTTACATGATAGAGGGTCAAGGTACAAAGACTTATAACATATGTAAGAAGATGATGTACTCAAATCCTGAGCTGTTACATAAAATACTTGCTAAAGTTACAGAAGTTGTAAAACTTTATATGGAAAAACAGATACAAAGCGGTATAGATGTAGTTCAGATCTTTGATTCTTGGGCAGCTGCAATAGAGCCTGGAAAGTATGATGAATTTTCTTGGAAGTACATGGTTGAAATTGCCGAGTATTTAAAAGAAAAATATCCTCACATCCCAGTTATTATGTTCCCTAAAGGTATCCCTGCGTTTTTAGATAAAGTGTATGGAAACTTTGATGTATTTGGTGTTGACTGGTCAACCCCAATGTCATTTGCAAAAGAGAGACTTGGAGATAAGTACGTTCTTCAAGGAAACATGGAGCCATGTCGTCTTTACTCTAAAGAAGCTACTACAAAATGTGTAGAAGTTATCCAAGAGACAATGGGCGGTAAACGTCATATCTTCAACTTAGGTCATGGAATCCTTCCTGATGTACCGGTTGAGAATGCTATACACTTTGTAAACGAATGTCACCGTGTCAGCGGAAAAAAATAATATAATATTCGGTCCTATAAACTCACGCCGTTTCGGTATGAGTTTAGGGATAGACCTCTCCCCTACCCTTAAACAATGTAATTTTGATTGTCTTTATTGTGAGTTAGCACCATCTGCAACTGTAGATACACAAAAAGATGTACTTGAAGTTGAAACCATCATAAATGAATTAAAAAAACACCTAAATGACAATATAGATGTTATCACTCTAACTGCAAATGGTGAACCAACACTTTATCCAAAGCTAAATGAGCTTATAGATGCTATAGATGGTGTTAAGAACAACACTCAGACCTTGATACTTACAAACTCTGCAAACCTTATAGAGGAAAATGTATACAATTCTCTATTAAAGCTTGACCAGGTAAAACTCTCTTTAGATGCCGTGAGTGATGATATATTTAAAAAAATAGATCGTCCACACAAAAGTATAAATATAGATACAGTTGTGCAAAAAGTGATTGAGTTTTCAAAAGAGTACAAAGGAAAGCTATTTATTGAGATACTATTTGTACACGAACTAAATGATTCTGAAGATGAAGTCAAAAAGCTAAACGAAGTGTTGTTAAAACTCTCAAATATCCAAAGGGTCGATATAGGTAGCATAGACAGACCACCGGCCTACCCTGTTGTCGGTATAAGCTATAAAGAGCTACATGATATATCTTTGATGTTTGACAAAAAACTACCTATACATGTAGCCTCTCGTATACATGCCGAGCCAAACAATAGATACTATAGTGATGAAGATATTTTAAACACTTTGGACAAAAGACCACTCACTTTAGATGATATTGATCTTTTGTTTGATGAAGATAGCAGATCAAGGTTAAATCTACTAATAAATGAGCAAAAAATTGTTAAAAAAATAGTAGGAAATTTAGAATTTTTTATACCTCAAAACAATTTCAAAAGAAAACGCCATAAATAGCCAAAAACCCTTGACTTTTTGGAACTCATAAAGTATAATTTCGCCTCATATATATTCCGGATTAGCTCAGCGGTAGAGTAGGTGACTGTTAATCACTTGGTCACTGGTTCGAATCCAGTATCCGGAGCCATATATATTGAAACTTTATATAAAATATTCCGAATTAGCTCAGCGGTAGAGTAGGTGACTGTTAATCACTTGGCCACTGGTTCGAATCCAGTATTCGGAGCCACTTTTATATATTTATAAAAAAATCATACAATTAATTATTATCACAATTACGTTAATGTTAAACTTAGTTTATGTTAGATATTATTTACTTAGAAATAAATAACCAGGTACTGCTTTGAACTTATATAAAAAAGTTATATTTATTGGGGTGACACTGAGTTTTTTGCTTGGGGTAGTCGTATATAACTACTATATAACTAAAGAGCAATATAGATTTAACGTTGTAGCAAAAAAAATAGTCACTAAACTTGAAGACAGAGTTAAAACATATAGAGAGATACTCTATGGAGGCTTAGCATTATTTGAAGCAAATAATGGAGCTGTAAGTAGAAAACAGTGGTCTACATATATAGAAAATTTAAGGCTACAAAACAACTACCCGGGAATCCAAGGTGTTGGGTACGCAGTAGTATTGCAAGAGCATGAACTAGAGCAAAATATAAAAAAGATCCGAGCTGAGGGTTTTAAAGACTACACTATAAAACCAGGTGGTAAAAGAGATTTTTATACTTCTATTATCTACCTAGAACCATTTGACTGGCGTAACACAAGAGCATTTGGTTATGACATGTACTCACAAGAGACAAGACGAAATGCTATGAAGTATGCTATTGAAACAAAAAATCCTTCACTCACAGGTAAAGTAAGACTTGTTCAAGAGAACGGTCAAGATGAGCAAGCCGGTTTTTTACTCTACGTACCGTATTACAAATCTGACAAACAGCTAAACTCTAAAAAAGAACTCTATGATAACATTCAAGGTTTTATATACTCACCTTTTAGAGCGAAAGATTTTATGCTCGGTATTATTGAGGACTCTTTAGATGAAGTCAGTCTCAAGCTTTATGATACTAAACAAAGAGATCATGACAACTTACTCTTTGATTCAAATCCAAGCAAAAAAGTTCTAACTAGACTACAAAAGATAGAAATATTAAATATGAACAATCACGAATGGAGCATTGAGATCAATGCACTTGAATCTTTTGAAAACAAAATAGATAAGATATATCCATATATTTTTACTTTTATAGGGATACTTCTAAGCTTTCTATATGCCTCAAAACTAAAACAGCAAGACGAGATACTTGAGATGCATGATGATGCACTGCATAATATCTCACAAGGTGTCATCATAACAGATACAGATCTAAGGATTGTCTATATAAATAGAGCTTTTGAGAGATTAACCGGTTATACACAAAGTGAGATATACGGTAAAAAAACCAATATCTTTAATGGAGACGATACCGATAAAAACACTATACAGCTTATAAACAACAGGTTGGCTGAGAAAAAAAGTTGTTCTTGTGAGATCTTAAACTATAAAAAAGATGGTACAACATTTTGGAATCAACTATCTATAACTCCTATATTTGAAGATGGTGAAATAGTCAGATATATTGCTATGATAAATGATATCACACGTAAAAAACGTATTGATGAAGAGATCATATTTGAGAAAAATTTTCTAACCAATATATTAGATAATACAAATGCTATCATTGCACTCATAGACAGCAAAGGTCTTATGATAAAGACAAACCGATATGGTCAGAATTTTGTCGGTTATTCACAAGATGAAATAGCATCTGAACCGTTCTTCTGGTCCAGGTTTTTAGAAGAAGAGATGCGTGACAAAGTTGAAAGTATCGTTAAAAATGCCAGAGAAGGTATTATCAAAGAGAGTTTTCAAAACTCTTGGGTTTCAAAAGACGGCGAGAGAAGAATTTTTGAGTGGTCTAACGCACTTGTAAAAAATGATCACGGAGATATGAAATACATAATAACCGTAGGTATTGATGTTACAAAACAAAAAGAGGCTGAGAACGAACTTATAAAAAGTAAACTTTATCTAAAACAAGCCAAAGAGGATGCCGAAAAAGCCAACCGAATCAAAAGCCAATTCTTGGCAAATATGTCACATGAGATCAGAACTCCGCTAAATGGTATCATAGGATTTATAAATCTTTTGAAAAAAGATGAACTGAACAAACAAAAGCTAGACTATATTGAGATTATTAAACAATCTTCAAACTCTTTAATAGGGATCATAAATGATATATTGGATATCAGTAAGATAGAAGATGGAAAACTATCTATAGAGTCCACGAATTTTAATCTTTTAGATGAACTAGACAACATAATAGCCCTTTATCAGATCAATGCAAATGAAAAACAGATACAGATCAAACTAAACAAATCAGATACTCTTCCAAAGGCTGTGAACAGTGATCCTCTTCGTTTTAGACAGATCCTCTCAAACCTAATATCAAATGCCATAAAATTCTCTCCTGAGAAAAGTTTCATTGAGATAGATGCACTTTATAAAAATGAGCATATATATATCTCTGTTAGCGATAACGGTGTAGGTATTTCAGAGTATTCTCAAAAGCGTATATTTGAACCATTTGAGCAAGAAACGAACTCCACCTCAAGAAAATTCGGAGGTACAGGACTTGGACTAACTATCTCTAAAAAGCTTGTAAAACTAATGAATGGTGATATAAGTCTTGAGAGTACTTTAGATAAAGGTTCAAAGTTCACATTTTCAATACATGCACCTAAAAGTGATGAAATATCAAAAGTGACCAAAGATGAGGAGTCATACAAATTTGATGCACATGTACTCGTAGCAGAGGACAACAAAACAAATCAAATGCTAATAGAGATCCTCTTAAATGACATAGGTATTACATGTGATATAGCAGATGATGGTTTAAAAGCCATAGAAGCATTTAAAAAGAACTCCTACAAAATTATCTTGATGGATATCAGCATGCCAAACATGGATGGTATTGAAGCTACAAAAATAATTAGAAAAACCTCAGATATCCCCATAATTGCACTAACAGCTAACAGTATGAAAGATGATATTGAATATTATTTAAAGAATGGAATTGATGATTATGTTACAAAACCTATAGATGTAAATAGCCTAGGAGAGAAACTCTCGAAATATTTAAATAAATGATATACTTGTGAGATAATATTCCAAAGGATTATAACTAAATGTTATTTTTAAGTAAGAGTGCAAATACAAATATAAGCTTAGTAGTTATACTTACCGTTATATTTCCCGTTGCATTTGGAACTCTTTTAGAGAACATTTTTACAATTAAGTACATAAGTATCCCCATCCATTCTACCATTGAAGCTACAGGTGGAATAATAGCCATAGTAATATCTATGATATTTTATTTAAAATATTCAAAAGAGCATATACTAACTCACTTTAACTACGCAACTACAGCACTATTAGCTATGGGTATCATAGACATATTTCACGCTTCTGTCATGCCAGGAGAGATGTTTGTATGGCTGCACTCGACTGCTGTATTTTTTGGCGGTATATTTTTTATGAGTGTCTGGTTTAAAAAAAGAGCTGTATCTAAAGATATCTATTTTTTAATACCGTTCATGTTTTTTATTTTTGCTATTTTATTTTCACTTTTATCTATCTATTTTGAAAGCTTCATACCAAAAATGCTTGAGAGTGACAATACGTTTACTACAACGGCAAATTGTTTGAACCTCATAGGTGGAGCAGGTTTTTTTATAGCCTCTGTAAAATTTATACTAAATTACAAAAAAACTAACAACCTAAATGAATTGCTTCTTAGCGGACATACTATGCTTTTTGGTATAGCAGGTTTGCTTTTTCTATCATCTAGTATTTGGGACATACAGTGGTGGTTATGGCATGTTCTAAGATTATCAGCATATATTATTGCATTTTATTTTTTATATATTGAATACAAATATGAGATACAAGAGGTACACAAAACAAATAATGAACTTGAAAGTGCAAATAAAAAAATAGTGGAGTACCTTGATATAGTTGACAAATATGTTATCACATCTACTACAGATGTAAAAGGTATTATAATAAATGTAAGTCAGGCTTTTTGTGATATAAGCGGTTATTCTAAAGAAGAACTGATCGGTAAAAACCACAATATAGTAAGACATAAAGAGATGCCGAAAAAATTATTTAAAGAACTATGGAAAACTATAAACAGCGCCAAAGAATGGCATGGAGAGATACTAAACAAAAGAAAAGATGGAAGCAAATACTGGGTTGAGACCAAAATAACCCCACACTTCGATGAAAACAACAAAGTACACAGCTTTACATCTGTAAGACATGATATTACAAATAAAAAATATATAGAAACTCTCTCTATAACAGATGTGTTGACCAACCTTTACAATAGAAGATATTTTAATAAAACCATTGTTGAAGAAATAAATAGAGCTAAACGTGATAAGAAGCACTTAAGTTTTGTGATCTTGGATGTTGATAACTTTAAACATTACAACGATACTTACGGACATCAAAAGGGAGATTTTGTACTTCAAACAATAGGTCAGATCATTAATAAACATACACAAAGAACAAGTGATTTTGCCTTTAGACTCGGTGGGGAAGAGTTTGGTATAATCTTCTCAAACCTTAATAAGGAGAACTCATATGAGTTCATTCAAAACATCCTAGACGATATTGAAGATCAGGCGATAGAACATACTAAAAACATTCCATACATGCATATAACAGCATCAGCAGGTCTTTTAGTTTTACAAAGTCAAGAACTTACAAATTCAGAAGACCTATACATGTTGGCAGACAAACTTCTTTATGAAGCTAAAGAGAGTGGAAGAAACAGAGTTGTAATAAACTAGATCAACTTCTCTATCTCATCAGATTTTAAAGGCTTGTAAAAATAATACCCTTGTATAGTGTTACACTCTTTTTGAAGTAAAAAGTCTTTCTGCTCTTTATTTTCAACACCCTCAGCCAAAATGTCTAACTTCAAAGATTTTGCAAGTGTGATAATTGTAGTAGATATTGCCACATCATCTTCATTATATGGAAGTTCGTCAATAAAAGCTTTATCTATTTTCAGAGTATCTATCGGAAGTTTTTTCAAATATGCTAAAGATGAATAACCTGTTCCAAAATCATCTACAGATATTCTTATACCTATCTTTTTGATCTCTAACAAAGTATTTATGGTCAAGTTTGGATTATTCATCAACTGACTCTCAGTTATCTCAAGTTCTATACACTCCGCTTTACAAGAGTTGTTATTAAGTATATCAACAAGTATATTTTTAAAATTATCCATTCTCAGCGTTTGAATAGTAATATTTATAGACACAATTCCTGGATTTAACCCCATCTTATGCCACTGTGATATCTGTTTAGACACGTTATGCAGCATCCAAAGATCTATTTCAGATATTAGTTTTATCTCTTCAGCTAGCGGTATGAACTGAGCAGGAGAGACAAGTCCCTTCTCTTTATTGTTCCATCTAACTAAGGCTTCCATACCAACTATTTTTTCACTCTCAGCATCTACTTTTGGCTGATAATAAGTAACTAATTCATTTTGTACTATAGCTTCTCGCAAATTGTTTTCTAAAACAATTCTCTCATACGCTTCATTTGTTAGTTCCTGAGTATAAAACTCATAAGTGTTCTTACCGTTTGCTTTTGCTTTATGAAGTGCAATATCTGCATACTTTAATATGTCGGAACTATCTGAACTATCATCAGGATATATAGATATCCCTATACTTACAGATATATATACTTTGTTTTTATCTACATGTATGGGTTCTTTAAAAGCTTTATGCAAGCGATCCAAGTGGTCAATAACACTATTTGTATTATCTATCGAATGAATTAATATTCCAAATTCATCAGCTCCAAAATGAGCAACACTTCCACCATCATTTACAAATTTTTCAAGATACCCTCCAACTGCCTTTAGTACCTCATTACCTGCATCAACTCCGTAAGAGTCATTAATGGTTTTAAAATTATCTATATCTATGAAGAGTAACACAAACTTATTACCCTCTTTATTTGCATGTTGTATAGCTTGGGTAACCCTGTCAAAAAACAGTATTCTGTTTGGAAGATTTGTTAAAGTATTATAGTGTTCTTCATAATGCAGTTTATCTTTATAGACTTTGAGTTGTTCTCGCGTGTGAATATGTTCGGTTATATCTTTAGAAGATTCGATGATACCGATAAATCTATTGTTTTTATCATACAAAGGTGTAGCAGCAAGCTCCACATAATGAGGATTCCCTTTTTCATCTTCATGGTTATGAGTAATGATGATCTGCTCTTTTTTCTCCATAGCCAGCTTCAGCGGGCACGGATGATTAATACCATCACAAGGTACCTCTTGTTTATGCGAGACCTCATAACATTTTGGATGTTTTATATCATTGATCTTACTTAACACTTTATGGTTATCTGCTGCTTTATTCATTAAAACAATATTGTAGTTATCATCAATAACCATTAAAGGCTCTTTTACACCATCAATAATTGACTGATAATATATAGCTTGCTCGTTTACAGCTTTTTGTGCCTTTTGTCTCTCGTATTCGTTAGCGACTATATTTGCAAAAAGAGATATAGTAGAAGTTACAAATTCGGGATCCTCAATACTATCTCTAAATAAAGCTACGATTAGACCGAAAGTCTCTTTTTTATCATTAAACAATGGTATGCCGGCATAAGCTTCGATGTTTAGATCTTGTAGATCTTTATCACCAGGAAAAAGTGATCTTACATTCTGTGGAAAAATAGAGATCTTTCCATCATAAACCAACTCACAGGGTGTACCTTTTAAATTGTATTCAAAACCATCTACTATCTGCTTGTCCATACAGTGTGACAGAGTCTTCACTGATAGTTGAGAGTCTTGTATCTCACCTACAAAAACGTGGTCTGCGTTCAATGTTTTTGAGAACTGAAGCGTAATAGCATCCATAAAAGGGACATCATCTTTTTTATACATAGATGATATTATCTCTTGAATAGCTTTCTCTTTTTTGTTAGTATTTTTTGTAGGTACGATCAGCCATACTGAGTGATCTTCATATATCTGACCGCTTATATTTACCCAAAGGTAAGTACCATCAGATTTTTTTATCTCGTGTTTGAAATTTAGCTTTTCTTCATTATTAATTTTATTATTTACTATACTTGTAAAAGAGGCATGGTAGTCATGTGTAGAAATTAAGATGTCAATACTCTTAGCTACAAGTTCCGCTTCACTAAACTCAGTATAGTTCAGTACAAAACTTGTCACATGTGAGATATTAAAATCTTTATCTAAAGTTATAAGTCCAATATCATTACTAGATTCTATATGCTGACAAAATTTACTTTGAGACATTTCCATAATATTTATATCTATCCTACATCTATTTTATAGCAATATGTTACCTAATTACCCTTAATATATTATACATTTTTTAACAATAATCAAAAACAACATATCAAGTACTATTTTTCTTTTATAAGCCTTAGTGCTCTTAGTTGTGATTCTACAATCCTATCAGCGCTTATACTTTGAGTAATACCTAGCTTTATGAGTTTCTCTTTACGATTTTTATCTGAGACAATATAGACTTCAACTCCCCTGCTTTTTAGTTTTTCTATAGTCTCACTAAGTGCATATATGGCTGAGAGATCCATAAATGAGACCAAACTACAATCTATCACTACATGCTCAACTTCATATATCTTATCTACTTTATCTAGTATAAAAGAGGTCGAACCAAAGAAAAAAGGACCCCTTATGTTAACTACCCTTACCCCTCCATCTTTAAAAATCCTGTCGTCATTGCCTTCTTGAACATCTTCTCCAACTATATTTACTGCACTCTCTTTTACAAGTCTATTTATGATTAAAAATGCAGATAAGACTATCCCTACTCCTACAGCAACTATCAGATCAACAAATACTGTAAGTACAAATACTATCATCATTATCCAAACATCGTATTTTGGGATAATGTTTAGCTGTTTAAGCAATTTGTAGTCAAAAATATCAAAACCTACCTTTATAAGTATACCGGCTAAAACAGGCATAGCTATTTTACTAGCAAGTGGAGCTAAAGCTAATAATATAAGCAGTAAAATCACAGAGTGGATCATACCCGATATATTAGAAGTAGCACCGCTTTTTATGTTTGAGACTGTTCTCATGGTAGCACCAGCACCCGGTAGTCCGCCAAAAAGTGATGCTACCATATTACCGATCCCCTGACCTACCAACTCTTTATTCGAGTTGTGTTTATCTTTTGTAAGTGAGTCTGCTACAAGTGAGGTCAAAAGTGAATCAATAGTCCCTAAAACGGCTAAAGTAAGTGCCGACACCAAAACAAAGGATGCATGTGAGACATCAAAACTAAACTCTACAAAACTTGGAAGTCCAGTAGGTATATCACTTACATACTCTACATGTAGATTAAAAAAGTTTGCTACAAAAGAGAAAATGATCAAAGCTATAAGAGGTGCCGGAATTTTATTTGTTATGTTTTTTGGTAATGTATAAAGGAGCAATAATGTAGCTGATGTTAATAAAACAGCTTGAGGGTTAAGGTTTAATATACTGCTTGGCAGATTTATAAGTGCATCACTTACTGAAGAGTTAGCCTCAAGTCCCAAAGCTATATTTACTTGAAGTAAGATAATAATAAGACCAATACCATTCATAAATCCAGATATTACAGGGTATGGAATAAATCTTACAAATTTTCCGACTTTTAAAAGACCAAGTATGACTTGAAAGACACCAGCTAATAAAAAGGTTGTAAATATTAAAGGTAAGTTTGCTCCAAATACAGCTACAACAGATGCAGATACTACTGTCATAGGTCCTGTAGGGCCAGATATTTGAGTTTTTGTTCCACCAAAGAGTGATGCAAAAAAGCCTAAGAATATCGCTCCAAATATCCCTGCACTAGCACCAAGTCCACTAGATATACCAAATGCTATGGCTAAAGGAAGAGCGACAATAGCAGCGGTAAGTCCACCAAATAAATTATTCATAATTATCCTATGAAATTTTTATTGATATTATACCGCCTTCTTCACAAATCAATATATTTTCTTATAAAAAAATACTACACGGCACCCATAAGTTGTTTTGAACTCTCACCAACTAATGCACACATATCTTCGTATGATTTTGCAACCTCTTTAACGTCGTTGTCTAAAACTTCTTCATAAACTTTTTCGATCTTCTCAGCAGCATCTAGTTTTTTCATATCACCTTTTTCAAGGTCAGTTAACTCTAAGATCTCATTCCATACTGAACTCTCATCAAGCATAATAGCAGTGAACTCAATCCCTTCGTAAGTAAAAGTACCGTTTCCATCAAGGTCTGTAACAAATAAAACATTTACACTATCAGGTGTAAAGAACTCTTTGTATTTTTCAAACATTGGTACGAAGTGATTAAAGCTCTCTAACTCACAAGTTAAAAATTTAATCCCGCCCTCATCACTAACCATAATTACTTGTCTAAGTTGAATTTTCGGTGGTAATTTTCTATCCGGTGAAAGTTGTTTCCCCTCTTCTACGATCAGCGCACCTCTATAACCGTTTAATCCACCGCTTAATACATCGTTGAAAGACGGTTGCCAATCTAACTCATTGCTTTTTACATAATCCATAACTTTAGACATGGTATTCCTTAAATAATAATTTATCTAAGAGTATACATATCTTATTCCATAGGCTTAGGTTCTGCGAAAAGGTACCCTTGTGAGTAGTCTATCTCTAACTCTTTTATCTTCTCATGTATAGAATCTGAACTTACAAACTCGGCTACTACTTTCAAGTCTTTTATCTTTGCAAAGCTAACTATCGTTTTTACAATATCAAAATGGTCTTGATTTTTATCTATTTCTTTTATCAAAGAACCGTCTATTTTTATTGTGTCGGCATTTAGTTTTAAAAGGTACTCAAAGTTACTATAACCTGTTCCAAAATCATCAATAGCTACCTTACAACCGTAAGATTTTATAGTTTTAATGAACTCATTTACCTCATCAAAATTCTCAATCCCCTCAGATTCTACAAGTTCAAATGCTATATCCTCGCAACGATCAAACTCTTCAAGTTTTTCATAGATATAATCTTTTGTTTGTGCATTTTCTATATCCTCTATGGTTATATTTATTGAACAATCTATATTGTGTTTAACCATAGCATCCAAGGTCTTATCTATAACTATCATCGTTATCTTATTGTACTGATTAGATTTTTTCGCTTTATCAAGAAAAAAGTACGGAGATATTACTTCACCCTCTGTACTTATCATCCTAACTAAAGACTCATGCTTTATGACCTCTTTGGTATTAGTATCTACAATAGGCTGAAAGAACACGGTTATTCTGTCTTCTTTTATAGCTTTTTTAATCCTAGTCGACCAGATAAGGTTTGATCTGTACTCTTTTTCAAGCGGATTATCATCAGTATATATATTAAAATTGAGTCCGTTTAGTTTTGCATATGTCTTTGCCAAGTGAACTGATGGGATAAGATTTTCCCTATTCTCAAAAGATAGAACAACGGTCGTATTTAGATAAAACGTCTTATCTTTTATCTTTAATGTTTTTGTATTTAAAAAGTTGTTTGTCTCAACCATCTCAGATATAAACACGTCTTTTTCTACATCTTTGTTAAAAACAATAAACTCATCGCCTGAGAGATGAAACAACTTATATCTGCCTTTTAATCTGTTCTTTAGTATTTTTGAGAGTTTTACTATAACCTCATCACCGATCTCATCACCGTAAAAGTCATTTATCTCGTGAAATCCGTTAATGTCTATAAGAGCTATACTCGCACCCCTTTTTGCAGAGTTTATGGTCTCATTTAGATGAAATCTATTATACAGATCAGTCAAAGCATCAGTTATTAAAAGTTTTTCTATCTTCTCTTGTTTGTTTATGATATCTGTTATCTCATATCTTGTAGCGATATACTCAGTTATCTCTCCACTATTATCAACTACAGGGACTATAACAGCTTGGACTATGTATGTCCTGCCGTCTTTTGTAAGGTTTTTAAGTTTTCCGCGCCATATTTTTTTAGACGAGATAGTTTTCCACATGTCGGCAAAGAGCTCTTTGTCAACATCAGGGTGTCTTACAATGTTATGCTGTTTTCCTATAACCTCATCTTTTCTAAATCCACTGACTTCATAAAACTTTTCATTAGCGTAAGTAACCCTACCCTTAGTGTCTGCAATAGTTACTATAGAGTTCTCATCCATAGCATCTTTATAACTTTGAAGTTCATGGATATTCTCATTTAGCTCTTTTGTTTTAAACTCTATCTCTTTTTCAAGCTCTATCTCGTAGTTTAGTCTATCTGTTATATCCCTTACTATAGCTACGTTGTAGCTAACATCATAGTAATTCACTAACTTTGCATATACCTCAACTGGGAACTCGCTTTTATCCTTACATGTAAGGATTGTGTAGTCTGTTTTTTCCCCTTCAAGTTTGAGTTCATCAATATGCTTTTTAAAAGTATCACTTTCATCTATGGGTTTTCTAAAACCTTCAATTCCAAGCTCATTCATCTCATCTATAGAGTAACCTAAACGTTTTGTTGCAGTCTTATTTGTATATATTATTTTTACGCCATTGTCATCTATTTCTGATATAAAAACCATATCGCGTGTGTTTTCCATAAAAGTTCGGAGCAATGCATCCTTATTATGAAAAAATTCCTCGTTACCCATCTGTGTACCTATCTAAACTTATTTTTTAAATTATTTTGTATAATTTTTTTATACTATCCTAAAACTATTGGGCATGTATCTTCTTTGTTGATCAAGATTTCATCCATAAACGATTTTAATTCAGATATAGCATATTCTTCATCCATACTTAAACATATACATAAACTGTACCGATAATCTATATTTATATCTTTGGGGTATACAATCTGCATATAGTTATTAAAAAACATTAGGCAATACTCATGAAAGACAAGATATCATTTGGAACTTACAGAACCACATTTGCTAACCCGATCCACTACGAAGCACTAAACTACGCCCTTGACTCAGGCATAAACTATATAGACACATCATCAAACTACATGTACGGTGAAGCCGAGGTTTTAATAGGCGAGAGTCTAAAAGGCAGAGATAGAGATGACTTTACAATCGTGACTAAGGGTGGATATATCCAAGGTCCAAATATGCAAAGAGTCCAAGAGGGTTGGAATGTAGAAGATATGGTAGAGTACAATCCTGAATGTTTTCACTCAATTTCACCTATGTTTTTAGAAGACCAGATAGAAAACTCACTAAAAAGACTCCAAGTAGATTCTATAGATGTATATCTACTGCATAATCCAGAGTATTATCTTATGCATGCTCTTGGCGGAAGTGCTACCGATGAAGATATAGACACACACCATAAAGTGATGCAAGAGAGGATCAAAAAAGCATTTTCATTTTTAGAAGAGATGGTTAAAGTGGGGAAAATAAAAGCCTACGGTATCAGCTCGAACTCATTTTCTAAAAAAGAGAACGACTACCACTTTTTAGAGTACAAACACCTAGTGGACTACGCTAAAGAGATAGCGGGTGATGAGCATAACTTCAAAGTTATCCAACTTCCTATCAACATGTACGAAAAAGACGGTATAAATACTGCGAAGTGGGCACATGAGAACTCACTTGAAGTTCATGTGAACAGACCGCTAAACGCTTTTTATATGGGTGGAATGTTAAGACTAGCCTCATATGACAAGTGTGGAGAGTTCGATGAGCTTCACAAAGAGATAGCTAAGATAGACAACAAACACCTGGATGCAGTTGTAAAAGACCTGATAGAAAATCAAAACAGATTCGGTTTTGCGGGTGATGTAGATGATACTATTGATTATCAGGTTATTCCGTTTCTTATACAAAACACACAAATCTCAGAGGAGCACTTTAAGACTATTGACGATTTTTTAAACTGCTACAAACAAAACGTAAAACACTCACTAAGCAGGATAACTGCTAAAAACCTTGGGCTTGAAGAGCCTATGGATAAACTGGCTTTAGAGTTCTTGACTAAGAAACACTACATAGACAAAGTGCTTGTAGGCATGAGAACAAAAGAGTATGTAAACAAGGTACTCTCTTACTAATATTATGAAAAAATTTCAGCTTAATACAGATCATCTAGATAAACTCGATAAAAGGTTTTATGATATTTGTAGAGCTACACCGCTTGAAAACCCGACCATAGTCTCACTGAACTATCCACTCTTAAAAGAGATAGGATTTTCTGAAGTCGACCTAGAGTCCGATGAGTTTTTAGGTTTTTTAAACGGTCACTACATAGCATCAGGCTCGATCCCGCATGCAAGTGCATATTCAGGTCATCAGTTTGGCTACTTCGTTCCAAACCTTGGGGATGGTCGTGCATTAAACCTAGGTTTAAATGCGGGTTATCATCTGCAGCTAAAAGGAAGCGGTCTGACAAAGTACTCACGTGAGGGTGACGGACGTGCAGTTCTTCGCTCGAGCATTAGAGAGTATCTCATCAGTGAGGCCATGCACGCTTTGGGAATACCTACGACAAGAGCTTTAGCACTTATAAGTTCAGACACCACAGTTTATAGACAGACACCGGAAAAAGGTGCCATTTTACTTAGAGCTTCAGAATCTTGGATTCGCTTTGGCAGCTTTGAGTTTGCATACTTGGGTGATAAAAAACTCAAAAATGTAACTATGCTTGCTGATTATGTACTTGATGAGAGTTTTGCACATCTTAAAGAGCTTCCAAACAGATACGAAGAGCTATATTTTGCTATTGTAGATAAGACAGTAGACCTGATCGCACATTGGCAGAGTGTCGGTTTTATGCATGGCGTTATGAACACGGACAACATGTCCATTGCAGGGCTTAGTATCGACTATGGTCCATTTGCATTTATGGAGAGGTTCAAAAAAGATTTTGTTTGTAACTCTTCCGATTATGACGGACGTTACAGCTTTGAAGCCCAGCCATACATAGCACAGTGGAATCTCGGTATTCTTTTAAAGCCCTTTTCTCTTATAGCTGATGAGAGTTTAATGCAGAGTTATCTAAATACATTTTTGAAAAAATACAAACAAAAGTATTATGAGCTTATGCAAACAAAACTTGGTCTTTACAAAACTCTACAAGATGACAAAGAGCTGATAGAGGGACTATTAAAAGCCTTTGAGTCTGACGAAGTAGACTACACAAACTTTTTTTATACACTTAGTACGAAAGATTTTGAGTCTCTATCTGACTTAGGTTCACATGTAAAAGACTGGATGGCTGAGTATAAAAACAGACTCACATGTGAAGATATACAACAGACACAAAGACTTAAGACTATGCGAAAAACAAACCCGAAATATGTACTTAAAAACTACATGCTTCAAGAGGCTATTGAAAAAGCCGAGAACTCTGACTATACACTGGTAAACGAGCTTTTAAAAATAGCTCAAAACCCTTACGCAGAGCATAAAGAGTTTGAGAGATACTCTAACACTACAAAAACGGACACTGCATTTACATGTAGCTGTTCATCTTAAGAAAGGAAAAATAAAATGAAAAAACCGTTTAACCCAGATGACTTTAACGTAAACCTGACAGTAGCAGATGTTGTAGAAAGATTTCCTCAACTAAAAGAGCTTGACTTTTCACTAGTTAGTTTAGCCGACGAAGTTACAAAGTACAACTACGAAGTCGTAGCACCTGAGTATGAGGACTTAAGATACAGCAGTATCGAAGATTACTACGACATCGATGTAGATACTATAGTTTAAGCAAATATCTGTAAGTTCATACATAAACAAGGGCCATACCTTTAAATTATTTGATGCTTATTATAGTAGTAGTTATAACGACAGATCCAATTATGATTGCAGCTTGAAGAGAGATTGTTATGAGTAAATCATATCTGTTCTCTTTCATTGTTTTAATTATTTGGCTCATAAAGCAATTCCTCCTTTCATAAATTAGGAGTATTTTAGTCTGATTTAAATAATTCTATAATTTATATGAAAAAGTAGTTCAAAAATTTAAGCTAGAAGTTTTTTCTGGAGGTTTATAAAGTATGTTTCATCAAACTTTGTATCTTCAACTAACTCATTAGTAAATTTTTCATATGCTTGAACGAGCAGCTCGTTTTCGATTTCGTGTAGAAGTTCGGAGTCTTTGATTTCCAGTTTATTAACTGGAACATCTGTTCCATCTATATATATGTGAGAATTTTCAAGCTGATACTTGGACATTATACTTTGCCATCAATACTTTTGCTCTATTTGATAAAGTTTTTGATGCAGGTTTATAACCTTCAATTCTTTGAGAATTAGCAACAATTTTTACAATCTCTTTTTTTGTAATACAAAGCTTTTTCATATATTGCTATCTCCAATTAAATTATTAAATAATTATAACATAAACTACATCACCCTACCAACCGATTCAAACTTAGCTTAGCTTTGTATCTTTTAAGATCGTTACCAGTTCTTCGTTTAGATTATTTATTTTTTTAATCACTTCATCTCTTGCTTGTTCACTTAAGTCAAATCTTGACTCTATAAGCTCATAAATAGCGATACTGTCCGAATATATACTCTGAAGTAGATCAGCTTTTATCTTGTCTTCAAAAATTCCCATAACTATCTCCTTAATACAACCATAGTTGATTTTTTAAAGCCTTGTTTTTTGTAAAACTTATGGGCTCTTTCATTATCAAAATCACTCAAAAGCGTAACTCTCGCCACACCTTCTTTTTCAAGTGTTTTTAAAACCGACTTTAACAATTTTGTTCCGTAACGATTTTGTCTGTACTTTTTAAGTACAACCATATCTTCAAGCACGGCTACTTTTTTGCCAAGTGCCGTACTTATCGTGTAAAGGACATTTACCATGGCGATAACTTTGCCTTTTCTCTCATAGACAAAAATGTCACCTTTTGTTTTGGAGTTGATGATCTTTTTTAAAGCCCTGCTCTGGCGTTTCTTATCTACTTTAAACTCAGCCTCTTGAGTAAACAATTGTTTTAACAGTTTGTTTAGTGAGCCAATGTCATCTAAAGTAGCTAATCTGACCACTAATGTCCGCTCCCCATCCAGTTCTCATGCGTATGACCTTTTCTCTTAAAGTCTATCGCACTCTGTATCTCTTCATCTAGCTTTTCTAAGTCAAACTCGCCTGCAACATCCTCAGTAATATCTATGTATACTATCTCACCCTCTTTATCTATGATAAATGCGGATTTAGCACATAAAGTAGTATCTATAAACACACCGAACTTCATACAAAAGTCTTCAAAATCGATAGTAGCAAAACCATCGTCCACATCTTGAGTAAAAGCTTCCGGTGAAAAAAAGTATATGTAAGCTTTGTCTTTATGCTTATTTACAATTTTGTAAAGCTCTTTGGAAAACGAGTTACCGTATGGCAGAGTTATCATAACCTGTACTTTATCAGCCATCATACCTATGACCTTAGTCTCTACGCTTATCATCTTGACTCTGACAGACGGTGCTTCACCGCCTACATGTCTCTCTTTTTTCTTTAACTCTACACTTTTTCCATTTAGGATAACTTCTTTCATCATAAGCCTTTAAAAAATATATACATATTTATCTATACAAGTTATGTACCTTTTGGCTCAAAAGCATTTATACGGAACACAATATGTATAGATAAATATAAATTATTAATGAAGGAAATATTATGGCAGTTATGATTACAGATGAGTGTATCTCATGTGACGCATGTGCGCAAGAATGTCCGGTTGCGGCTATTTTAGAAGATGGAAATGAAAAAAATCCTCAAGATGTTTTTTATGTAAAACCTGAGAGTTGTGTTGAGTGTGTAGGACATGCTGATGAGCCGAGATGTGTTGAAGCATGTCCAACAGAGGGTGCAATCGTATGGGACATGCCATATACTATGGACTTTAACGAGTACTATAAAGAGGGTAATGAAGCCGGCACTTACAAAATCCGTGAGCACAAGAAAAAAGGTCTTATGCTTCCAGAAGTAAAAGAGCAACCATTTATCGACAGTGTATCTATGCAAGACCGTGAATCTCACGCTACAATAGGTAACTGGTAGTCAAAAATGTCTGTCTATATAACAGATAGCTGTATCAACTGTGACGCTTGTATTGACGAGTGTCCGGCTACAGCGATAGTCAGTGCTGATGACTCTCCGCTAGATGATGGAGAGTTTACTTATGTAAAACCTGAGAAGTGTATTGAGTGTGTTGACTCTACAGTTCCAAAATGTGCGGATGTTTGTCCTACTGAAGGTGCAATCATATGGGATATGCCATATGTCTCCGAGTATAACGACTACTATCTTCAAGGTGATGAAGATGGAAAATACAAGATCCGTGTACATAAGAAAAAAGGTATATTCTCACCTGAGAACCAACCTAGACCGTTTAGAGAAAGCATCTCTATAGCAGATAGAGAAGCTGAAATGGCTGTAGTAATATAGGGTCAGCATATTAAGCTGACTTTATATTTATTATAAATCAACCATATTTCGCTACAATTTCGTAAAACTTTTCAAAAGGTAAAAATATGAAAATCGCAATCGGTGTTAAAGATGAGAGTTTAAACTTTGTCGGAAACGCAGGGCATACTCCAAAGTTTGCTATTTATGACGTGAACGGTAGTGGAATGTTTCGCTCGTTCAAACTAGATACCATTAAAAACAATCCAAGAACAGATGTAGACTTTAGCGATGAAGACCATACATGTGCACATGAGGGCGATGATGCCGAGCATATCGCACAACATAACAAAATGGGTGTGGTTTTAGATGAATGTGACTATATCGTAGTTACACGTGCATGTAAGAACACGGCTAACACTATGAATGAGCATAATGTAAAAATAGTTAAATACACAGGTGATTCAACTAATGCAGACGCTATTTTAAGAGAAGTATCTGCACAGTTTATCTAGTAACTTTTTTATTTAACTTCCATACTGTGTATATCATAAGCACTCCACCTAGGAGTGTAGATATACTCGGCACTTCCGAATACATTATGTTTGAACTCCCAAGTGCTACAAGCGGCACTAAAAATATAAACGATGATGCCTGATTTGCCCCGATGATAGTACTAGCTTTAAAATAAAACGTAGTAGCTATACCCGTTGAGACAACTGTTGTAAACAAAAGATTTATCCAAAAAATATGATCAAACTCGAATATCTCTACAACTTTTTCATTTGGTACAAAAAACACATATGAGACAAATGAAGATGCAACGTATAGATAAAAAGTAAAGACTAAAGTGCCTACATACTTTCTAGATTTAGCATTCAAAATCGTAAGAACACTCCAAGTTATAGATGCCAGTAAAAAAAGAATGTTACCCTCTTTCATCAAATCGTGCACAGAGTTGTTGTAAAGGTCAAGCATGATGATGGTTCCAAGTATCCCTATGCCAAGAGGTATCTTTTTCTCTCTTGGAATATCTACCTTCTCAAGCATTGCTATTATCAAAAATGTAAATATTGGATTTGAACCGGTAACGAGCATACCTCCAAATCCTGCAAACCCTACTTCAAGCCCTAAAAAGAACAGTAGATTATAAAGTATAAGGACAATAACTGATAGTGCCAGATATTTAAAGATCTTTTTTGAAAATATCAGCTTTTGGTTTGAGAAATATAACATAGGGATCAAAGACAGTGAGCTGAGCAAAAACTTTAAAAACGTAAGAGTATAGCTGTCCGTATACTCTGTAAGTATTTTTGAAGAGGGCCATGCAACGCCCCAAAAAAACATAGCTGCAATCAAATAAATATATACATTTTTTTGAATATGTGTTTGCAATTTAATATCCAATTATTTTTTTATTGAATTATATATCTTTTTGTGTTGTTTATTTATTTTTTTTCTAAGGAACACTTTATGAATTATAAGTTAGCAAGATTTAATTTAAAAGGATTTTATATGAGTTGTTCAACAGGCGGATGCGGGACGCACAGTGATACGGGATTTGATCCAAACAACCCTGAAGCTATGGCCATTCAAGAAAAAATCAATTCACATCCTTGTTATAGTGAAGGTGCGCATCAGCACTATGCAAGAATACATGTAGCAGTTGCTCCTGCTTGTAATATTCAGTGTAACTATTGTAATAGAAAATATGACTGTTCAAACGAATCTCGCCCTGGTGTAACTAGCGGTAAGTTGACTGCTGAAGAAGCTGTTAAAAAGGTTCTATATGTAGGTGGTGATATTCAACAACTCTCAGTCGTAGGTGTAGCAGGTCCAGGTGATGCACTGGCTAACCCTAAAAAGACTTTCGACACATTTAGAATGCTTCAAGAAAAGGCGCCTGACTTAAAACTATGTCTATCGACAAACGGTCTTAGAATAGCTGACTATATTGACGAAATTGTAAAATACAACGTAGACCATGTAACTGTAACGATCAATACTGTTGATGAGACTGGTGAGATCGGTTCTCAAATTTACCCGTGGGTACACTGGAACCACAAAAAAGTATGGGGCGCAGAGGGTGCAAAAATACTTTTAGAAAAACAACTTGAAGGTATCAAACTATTAACTGAGAGAGGAATCCTTGTAAAAGCAAACTCTGTTTTAGTTCCTGGTGTTAATGATAAAGACCTTCCAAACGTTGCTAAAAAACTTAAAGAGATGAACGTGTTTTTACACAACATCATGCCTCTGTTATCATCTCCTGAGTTTGGTACTAAGTTTGGACTAGACGGGATCCAAAGTGCGACTGACCAAGAGACTATGGCTGTTCAAGAAGCATGTGGTATGGATATGAAACTAATGAGCCACTGTCGTCAATGTCGTGCGGATGCAGTTGGACTTATCGGCGAAGACAGAGGTGATGAGTTTACTCCTGATGTATTTGTCGGTATGAGCTTTGAAGCTTTAGAAGAAAAATATAATATAAAAGCTAGACAACAAAAACATCAAGCTATCGAGAGCTGGCGTACACACCTTGAAGCTGCGAATCAACGTATCAAGATCGAGCAGGCTTCTAAAGAGCAGTTAAGCTCTAACGGTGAGACTAAACTTGTAGCTGTTACTACAAGTGGCGAAGGTATGATAAATATGCACTTCGGTTCAGCTCAAGAGTTCTTAGTATACGAAGTCGGTGATAAAGCTATCAAATTTGTAATGAATAGAAAAATCGAGAGTTCATACTCAGGTGCTGATATGGGTGAAGATTATAACCCTATTGAAGAGATAAAGACTACTCTTAAAGATGTAGACTTACTACTTACTGCAAAGATCGGCGAGTGTCCGATGAACGATTTAAATGAGATCGGTCTTATTTGTGATGATTCTTACGCGAATGAGCCTATTGAAAAATCTGCATATGACGCGGTTAAAAAACACTTCTCTCAAGAGATCAAAGAGGTAGGGTAAGCAATACAATGCTTCTAAAGGAGTTCTAATGGCTATAATAAACGATACTACTCTACGTGATGGTGAACAAGCTCCATATGTTGCGTTTAACACGCAGGAGAAACTAAATATAGCTAAGCTTCTTTACGAATCCGGTGCAGATGAACTTGAAGTCGGGATTCCTGCTATGGGTTCAAAAGAACAAGATGATCTAAGAGAGATACTTGCCCTTAAACTTCCTATTCAGATCATGAGTTGGAACCGTGCTACGATGAAAGATTTAGAAGCCTCTTTAGAGACCGGGATAAAAGCAGTAGATCTTTCAGTTCCCGTTTCGCAGACTCTGATCGACATCAAATTAAACTCAGACAAAGACAGACTTTTTAGAAACCTTGAAGAGGTTGTGACTGCCGCTAAAAAAGAGGGTCTGTTTGTATGTATCGGTGGTGAAGACTCAAGCCGTGCAGATAACGACTTTTTAAAAGAGCTTATGAGTTTTGGAGAGTCTTTGGGAGCTGATAGATTTAGATACTGCGATACGATAGGTATATTGACTCCAAGCCAGACTTACGCGAACATAGCTTACCTTACTGAAGGCAACTCGCTAGATATCGAGATGCATACACATAACGACTTCGGTATGGCTACTGCAAACTCTATTGCGGGTATTGAAGCCGGTGCAAAAAGTGCAAACACTACGGTTATCGGTCTTGGTGAGCGTGCGGGAAATGCTTCTTTTGAGCAGGTACTTATGAGTTTAAAATACCAGTTTAAAGAAAACCGTGACATAGACCCTGTAAAACTACATGAGTTAGTCCACAGTGTATCACTTGCTGCAAATAAACCGATAAGTACATCTAGACCGATCGTAGGTGCAAATATATTCTCACATGAATCAGGTATACATGTAAACGGTATGATAAAAAACTCTAGCGCATATGAAGCGTTTGAGCCAGAAGGTGTAGGACTTCAAAGATACTACCCTATTGGAAAGCACTCAGGTACTTCTACACTTCTGTACCACTTAAATGCAAGCGGAATAAAGCCAATAGCAAAAAAAGTAAAAAGTATACTTCCAATGGTTAGAGAGATAGTAACAAACAGAAAACAGGTCCTTAATCCTCAAGAGTTAAAAGAGTTGTACTTATGTTCATAGGATGGATCAGAAAAAAAAGCCTAGAAGCTGACTTGAACAAACTCGGTGAGTCTATGACTATAGACAAATCGCTTATACTTAAAGCTTATCATGACAACTCATCATTATGTTTCGGTGCATATGATGAAAACAAACTTGTAGCTTTTATATCTGCGTATGATCTAGAGCATAGTTTTTTGATAAATAATTTTTACTACACTGATGAGATAAGTAGTGATGTTAAAAAAAGACTTATAAAACTTCTGCTTGACAATATAAATGAAGATAAAAAACCAATACTTATCATGGCAACAAAAGATGAAAGAACTCTTTTTACGTCTTTTAAGTTTAACGAATTTGCAAAATTCAAACGTGCCGTATATGGTGGAGGCGGAGTAGCGTTTAACTTTACAAATGCTACATCTAAAAGTATAACCACAGAGAACTACTTACCGATTATGAGCAGCCTTGATAAAATAGCTTTTAACGAAGAGAAAGTTAAATACACTAAAAATGTACTTTTAAAACAATCTTCACTTGTTTTGGCAAATGACTACGGTTATCAACACTCATATGCTATTAGTAAATCACTTGTAAAGATATCCCCGTGGATTATGAAAGATGCAGCTTACAGTGAAGCTGAGAAGATGATAAGGGGTATCATATACCACCGCGGACTTAAGAGGATTTTTGCTTATGTACCGAGTGATGTTAAAGAGATTACAGATTTGTATGCCTCGTACAAATTTGATATGAGTGAGGAGTACACTCTATTTTACAAAAATGAAAAACCATTTATAAACTTGGAAATGGTTTATGCGTTTTAACATACAAGAAATGAAATAAGCATAAGGTGCGCGGGCTCACTGCCGAAGTGAACCAAGCGTTAGCGTAGATGGCGGAATTACTTCCGACATCGTAGAAAATAAATGAAGAGGTCCCTTCATTTTATGAAATAAAATTAAGGAGTAAGATTATGGCACTAACAGAAGAACAAAAAGAGATCAAAAAACAATACGCAGGTTACAAAAGAAAAGTTACTGAGGTAGCGGGTGAGATTCACGATATAGTTGAAGACACGATTTGGACAGACTATGTTAAACTACCTGAGTTAGGTGAAAAAGTTATAGAACTTATGAAAGATGTAAATGAGTTTAAAGCTCAGCACGACTTTTTAAAATAATAGGTAAACCAAGATGGAAGATCCAACAACCAAGATCATATGTACATGTGGCTCAAAAACAGTTTCTCAAGCAGTAGAGATTTTAAAAGCTACGGATCTTCCATATAAAAAAGCAAAAAAACTAGTAACTGAGTGCAATAAGACATGTTGCAGAAGACCTTTAATGGCTCTTTTTAATATGGTACAATTTGGTAACATTGATTACGAAGAGATAGATTTTTTAATTGATCAAATGAACGACAGGTAATAGGATGAACGATAAGCATTTAGAAGACTTTTCAAGATGGATGAGAAACAAAGGACTAGGCTCAAAGATACCTTCGGATATAGATAAATTAAAAAAACTATCATTACTGGATCTAACAAAATTAAAATTAAGAGAACTTCCTGAGTCTATATGTTACTTACCGAGTCTAAGCGTACTAAAACTCTCAGGAAACAGACTAAAAAAACTACCTGTAAACATTGGGAATTTGAAAAACTTAAGAAACCTGCAATGTGAAAACAACCTCTTAGAAGAGTTGCCTGCAAGCATCGGTGCTCTAGAATCGCTTGTAATACTAAACCTAAACGGAAACAAACTTAAAGAGCTTCCCAATGAGTTTTTTAATCTTACTAAACTGACTAGACTTACAATAGCTGCGAACTCTCTTGAGTGGATATCGGATAAACTAAAAAACTTAAAGAACTTACTCTATTTTTCACTAGACACAAATGAGTTAAAAGTACTACCAGAAGCATTTGAGGATATGAAGTCGCTTTACTACCTTGACCTGTCATACAACCACTTTAAAAAACTTCCTAAGTCTATCGGTGCTATAGATGAGCTAGAGACCCTATTACTTGAAGGTAATGAGATCAGGGACTTACCATCATTAGAAGCCCATGACATGCTAATAAAACTAAACCTGAATGATAACAGTCTAAGTAATATTGATTTTGATATAAGTAAGTTAGAAGACCTGCAACTTCTAAGTCTGGACAATAACAACTTAGAATATCTCCCTCAGAGCGTTTGTGAGTTAAAAAAACTTAACTGCCTAAGTGTCAGTGCAAATAACTTACAAGAGCTTCCTAAGTGCATAGGAAAGCTCGAGAACCTGCTTGAACTTGATGTAGACGAAAATGAGATAAAAGAGTTCCCGGAGTCTTTTTATGAGCTTAAAAAACTAAAGACATTATACATAGATGACAATCAAGGACTAAAAAACCCTAAACTGCCCTCTTTAGAGTTTTGTGATGTCTAGATGTCTTTTCTCAAAGATCTCAAACATATAGTTTTTTCCTAGACCTTTAACAACATCGTTATAGATACCTTTTTGTTTTGTATCAAAATCAAGTCCATTATCTATTAGTTTCTTGTACACTTCATTATATTCCAAGTCTGTTAATTCATTTATTGAGCTGTCTTTTACGATTTGAGTTATCTCAGATATATTGTAATTGGGCATTTTAAAATCACAGTAATATTGATTTAAACTATTAACGCCCCAGTATTTCAACCCCAGTGAACTATAAAAGTCCATAGATGATGAGACACAATACATTTTAAATCTCTCTATGCCGATACCAGATTTTATTTTAAAAAGTTCACTTAAAAGATTATAAGCGAAACCCTCATGTCTATATGCTTTTGGAGTAAAAAGGTTGTGGATGGTAAGGTATCTGCTGTCTTTTGATACACTGTAAAAAATATATGCTTTGTTGATGCCGTCAATTGAGAGTGCGATCGGCGGAAACTTTTTCCAACTGTAGAACTCATCCCACCAATCAAGTGAGTGTTTTGAAAACTTTAGAGTATCGAAGTCGCCTATTTTTTTAACCGAACAAAGGTACTCATCTCTGTCTAACTCTATAAAACTCATAATCTCAACCTTTCTTAGTCAAAATTTAATGAATTAAAAAGAGACTATTAAACTTTTAACAGCTAACTATATCCCATACTAGATTTTTGTATGCCTTCATGATAGGCTTTTTCATATCTTTCATCATAGTAACTCTAAGCTCGCCTATTGCATCTTTGTAGATAGGGTCGGCTTTAATAGGGTCTTTTGCCCTTGCCAAATCGATGATCTTATGCACACTTAGATTAAAAGGTGTATTTACTTTATCATTTATGCCGTCATACACAGACATAAAAAGATTATAGTTATCGTAGTCCATCTTACACTCATCATCTAAGATCTTAAGTGCCAGGATCGTAGCATACTGGATCTCCTCTTCGCTAAAGTTATAAGTCTTAGCCCACTCGTAAGCTGTTGATTGATCGTCCATTAGTTTGCATCCTTCTTAGCTGTTTTCTTTACTTTTTTAAGCTCAATATCACTGTTTCCGTCTATAAAATCTTTTGTGATCCTACAAGACTCTATATCTTTTTTTGCAGGAAGTTCATATTGAAGCGGTAACATGATCTTCTCGATTATTCCGCGAAGACCACGTGCACCTACACCTTTTTCATCTGCCATTTTAGCTATCTCTACAAGGGCATCTTCACTAAACTCTAAATCGATCCCGTCTAATTCAAAAAGAGCCTGGTATTGTTTAGTGATCGCATTTTTAGGCTCGGTAAGTACCTTGATAAGATCTTCGATAGACAACTGATTAAGAGTAGCTACAACCGGTATCCTTCCTATAAACTCCGGAATAAGACCAAAACTTATCAGATCTTTTGACTCGATCTCCTCTGATATGAGGTCTTCCTCTTTTGATGTTAAAAAACCCATCTTTTTAGGTTGTTTAGATTTATTATCATTTGCATCTTTTACAAGTCCGACAAATGCACCGCCACAGATAAAAAGTATATGAGTAGTGTCAAAGAGTACAGTCTCTGCAGTCGAGCTTTTTCTACTCCCTTTTACAGGCACATAGACTTCACCGCCTTCTAGTATTTTTAAAAGACCCTGCTGTACACCCTCACCGCTGACATCTCTACCGCTCGTAGCACTCTCACTCTTGTTTGCGATCTTATCTATCTCATCTATGTAGATGATACCTTTTTGAGCACGTTCAATATCAAAATCAGCCGAAGCTAAAAGGCGAGAAAGAATAGATTCTACATCTTCACCGACATATCCGGCTTCTGTAAGTGCAGTAGCATCTGCCACTGCAAAAGGCACATCCATGATCTTTGCTAATGATTTTGCTAAAAGAGTCTTACCGGAACCCGTTGGACCGACAAGTAAGATATTACTTTTTTCTATCTCAATATTTTTAAATACGGGTTTATCTATTCTTTTATAGTGAGAATATAGAGCAACTGAAAGTACTTTTTTTGCTTCATCCTGACCTATCACATAATTGTCAAGGTGCTCTTTTATCTGCGTTGGTATGCTAAGTCCTTTTTGAAACTCGGCACGCTCTTTTTTCATAGCTTCTTTTTGGATGATATCTGAACATGTACCGATACACTCGTTACATATATGAGCGCTCTCTGCACTAAATATCTTATCTACCTCTTTAACACCCTTACCACAAAAATCACATATCAAATCTTTACTCATTATAGACTCTTTAAATAAGTTTCACTATCTTCATTTACAACTTCAAGATTATGCATATCTACAAATTTGTTCTCTTTCTTTGTAAGCTCATCTTTTTTAGTCACAATGATTCCGTCTTTTAAACCAAGCGTTATCTCATGTGCTACCATTCTAAAAGTATCGCGAGAAAAGTCAACACCTAAGAACATGTATGACTTGTCTTTTTTGTACTCTTTTAAAAACGGAGGAAGCGCGTAACCACCCATAGCTTCAGTTAACCAGTCGACAAAATCTGCATCACTTACTACGAAGTTAGGTTGAGGAAGTGTACAACCCATAGGTTTAAACAAAATTGGTATAGAGTCATTTATCTCTTCTTTGTCTGAGAGTTTGTACTCTTTAGAAGCAAGGTCAAATTTATATACTATAAATCTATCATACTCAGCACTTATTCTAGACGTACCGGTAATCATGAAGTGTTCAACATCTCCGTAAACTTTACATGAGCTGTCATCCATGTTAGTGTCTATCATGTACTTTGGTTTAATCTCCTTGAAATACTCATATATAAATGGCAGATCATATTCTTTTGAAGAGTAAATATGATTTGTCATTTGCACGATAAATTCTCTACCTTTTCTCTGCTCTAAACTCATAGCAGCACGAGAGTACTCATACATGAGTCTTTGACTCATAGCACGACCGTTGTTCAATGCTAAGATCATACTGTCACTGTCATATGGCAAAGTACTGCCATCTTTAGCAGTAGTATTTTCAAAAACACCCATACCGATAAAAGGAACTAGTTCACCACTTAATAATTTATCTTTGATATTTTCCATATAGTATCCAATACATTTTATATACTTATATTTATACATAAAGTATTCCGTTATGAAAGTTCTATAATAATATTAATTATTCTTATAAATTAACTATCTTGTGTTAATGTATGTATATATAAACAAAGGATCTAAGATGGATAAGACAATAGATGGCATATATGTCAAGACTTTAGGTAAAGATACTGATCAGGCTATAGTTTTTATACATGGCTTTCCATACGACCATACACTTTGGGATGATGTGATTGATGAGTTTAAAGATGATTATTATTGTATATCCTATGATATTAGAGGTTTTGGTAAGTCTGAGATAAACACAGCTCAGTTTACAATGCAGAGTTATGTGCAAGACTTAGAGAATATCATCTTAGGTCTAAAGTTGAATAAGCCTATTCTTTGCGGGTTTTCTATGGGTGGTTATATCACATTAAGAGCAAATGAAAGAGAGAAATATAAAGCTTTGATACTTGCCAACACTGCAACGAACAGTGATGATGACAAAGCAAAACTAAAACGCTCTACTGCTATTTCAGACATAGACACTAAAGGACTTGAACCTTTTGTAGACGGGTTCTTATCAGCTGCTTTTAGTGAGGACTTTATAAAAAAAGAACCTCTAAAGATAAAAAATATAAAAGAAAATATAATGAGCTTTAATCCCTTAGGCATTAAAGCTGCCCTACTAGCTATGATGAGCAGAACTGATACTGCCAAAAGCTTAGAAGAGACAGATATTCCTGTCTTGTTGATAAGCGGCGAAGATGACAAGATCATACCAAAAGAGACTATGGAGCTTATGGCAAGCACGATAAAAGACTCAACATTTGTAAGTCTAAGTGAGTGTGGGCACATGAGCATGCTCGAAAACCCAGATGGATTTAAAAGTGCAATAAGAAGTTTTTTAATAGGTCTTTAAAAAAGAACTACTTAACCATGACAACCTACTCCGGTATAACTAGTGTAGGCTTTGTTTAACTCGACTCTTAATCTCTCAAGATCAAACTCTTTACTTAGATCGTTTGGCATCTCGAGATAAAAGATCGCTCCATCTTTACTTATTAGAAATAAAGACTTAGTTAGCTTATCCTCTAAAGAGCCACTGACGATTTTCGTACCGTACATATTTCCAAACTCATCATCTCTATCTAAAACCAGTGTAAATTTCTTGAGTCTGTTCTTTAAAACAGTATCGACTTTATAGTCTTTGTCAAAGATAAAATAGCAGTTTAGAGGCACTTGGATCTTACTTAGTAGCTCATCCATTACTAATATCTCATCCATAAAACCGTTTTTGTCATGTGGAAAAGATACAAGAAGAGTCATAGACTTGTCAGGGTGACTTCTTTTTATCTCAATACTCTCCCCTTGGGAATCTGTGACCTCTATATTTTCAGCCATATACCCTACATCTATAAAGTCTTCACAAAGCTCTATACTCTCGTCTTGATATTTAACACTAGATTGCATATTTCTTTACCTTATATCCTATTTGTCTTTGTGTAATCCCTAAAGCTTTTGCAGCCTCTGCTTGATTTCCACTACTGTTCTCTAGTGCATTAATGATCGCTTCTTTTTCAAGATCATCCAAAGTTTTGTTTTCTAGCGGTATCTGAGTCGCTTCTTCTACAATTTTTTCATTTTTAAGAGCCGGTAATAAAAGCATCATATCTTCCGCAGTTATTCCGTCCTCATTACCCATAAGAACGATACGTTCTATCGTGTTCTCTAACTCACGAACATTACCCGGCCATGGATATGCCATCAGTTTATTCATCGCGTCATCCGTGATACTTACTCTTTTTTTATGGTTGAGCATTGAGCGTTCTAAAAAGAAGTTAACCAAAAGTTTTATATCTTCACCTCTTTTTCTAAGTGGTGGCAGATCTATAGGTATAACATTAAGTCTATAATATAGATCTTCCCTGAAATCACCGTCTTTTACCATCTGCTCCAAGTCTCTGTTCGTTGCAGCGACAAGTCTTACGTTTACACGTATAGTCTTACTTCCACCCACGCGCTCGAACTCACGTTCTTGCAATACACGAAGTAGTTTTACTTGAGCCGATGCAGAGATATCACCTATCTCATCTAAAAACAGCGTACCGCCGTCAGCTAACTCAAACCTACCTTTTCTTGTCTCTTTAGCATCTGTAAATGCACCTTTTTCATGTCCAAAAAGTTCACTTTCTAAAAGTGTGTCCGTAATAGCCGCACAATTAAGTTTGATAAAAGGCTCGTCGTGTCTTTTACTTCTTTTATGTATAGCTGATGCTACAAGTTCTTTACCGGTACCCGTTTCACCACGCACTAGTATAGTTACATCACTTTGAGCAATTCTCTCTATTACTTGATAAACTTTTTGCATCTGTTTAGAGTCACCGATAATATCTCCAAAATTATGCACTTTTGAATCCCATTCCATTTTGTAGTACTGTTTTAATTCTTCTAATCTCTCTTTTTCTTTCGTAATAGATATACTAGAGTTTATATACTGGGCAAACAGTGAACTGATAATTGTTAGTATTCTAACCGTCTCTTCAAAATCCATCTCTGTAGATTTCGTAAGGTTTGCCCCTATAACTCCGATAACTTTATCTTCCGCGATCAAAGGCACTGCTATATAAGATATGGCATCACTGTTTTTACTTCCAGATTTGTTTAAAAATATAATATCATTATGAACATTCTCAATTACAACAGGTTCCATGCTCTTAGCGGCTAAACCAGTAGCACCCTCACCCATCTTATATTCAGAAATGATCTTTTGCTGCTTATTAAGTCCAATAGATGCACTTATAGTAAGGTTATTATCATCATCTAATTTATATATTACACAATTACCTAGATTTAACGCATTTTTAAGTGCAGTTAATGATTTTTCTAGAGATTTTTGAATATCTCTAGAATCTGAAATTAATGATGCTATATCATATAAAACTAATAATTCCTTGTGTGTTAAACACTGATCACATTGTAGGTTCATCATATCTTCTCATTTATTAAATATTGAGTATATTATACACATTTTTTGCATAAATTTAATCAGATAAATGTAGAAATATTAATCAGCTATCTTTTTACAAACAGTTTCTTTAGGTAAATTTTTTGGTCCTGGCTCTATCCACCAAGTCTCACCATTACTTAGTTCTACTTCTCCACCCCATTTTTCATCAGAGTTGAACTCTATAGTCTCTATCGTCTCTTCCATATCTTTTTTTGCTACATAAAAAGATATCTCTCCATTACTTTCTCTTAACATTACTTTTGCCATTATTTATCCTTTAATTAATTTGGTTATATAGTTCAGCAGGGCACTTTTGTTTTCATACCATACTTTAAAATACCCTTTTTTAGGCTCATTCACTAAGATCGATTTATCTAGATCTTTTTTTGTATCTAAAAAATCATCTCTGGAGTGAGCACCTCGGCTCTCTTCTCTCTCCAATGCACTCAACACTACTGTCTCTGAAACTTCAAGTGCATTTTTAAGTTCAAGGATAGATATAAGTTCTACATTATTGTTTCTACCCTTATCTATACAGTGAAGTGTCCCTGCTTCTTTACGCAAGTATTTTATGTAATCGAATGCTTTTATAAGAGAGTTGTAATCCCTATGTATACCAGCGTATTTGAACATGGTCTCACCCATGCTTATACGCATAGAATTGAAATTTTTAGTAGTATCTCTGTCAAATATCTTGTCTACTACCCTTTGATCTTTTATGACAATATTGTAATCAATTGGTAAATAATCTTTATGTTTGGCAAACTCTCTGGCATTCTCACCTGCAAGTTCACCAAACACAGCACCTTCGAGCAAAGAGTTACCGCCAAGTCTATTAGCACCATGGATCTTATTTACTGCACACTCTCCACAAACATATAGACCTTTTATATCGGTCTTTGTCATATTTGCTTCTATTCCACCCATACTGTAATGCGCTACAGGTGTGACTTCAAGAAGCTCCTTTGTTACATCTATTCCTGCCATATTATATGCCGCTTTATATAAACTAGGCAGTTTTGTTTCTATATGATCTGGATCTAAATGCCTAAGATCAAGGTATACTTTTTGACCATCATTTATCTGTTTTAATATAGCACGAGATACTATATCTCTAGTTTCAAGTTCATCTACAAATCTCTCGCCGTCACTGTTTAATAAGTATCCACCTTCACCGCGAGCTGCTTCACTGATAAGGTAACTGTTTTTTTTCATACCAGTTGGATGAAACTGTACAAATTCCATATCTTTTAGGTTTAAGCCACTTCTTAAAGCGATAGCCAACATGTCACCGGTATAATCTTGAGCGTTTGTAGAGTGTCCTCTATATATACCTGCATATCCGCCACCTGCTAAAACAACAGATTTTGCAGGATAGACCATAACAGAAGAGTCAATTCTTCTAATAGCTACGACACCGCTAACCTGATTTTTTAACTTTGTTACATTCATTACAAAATTGTTAGCTACAAATGTAACACCCATGACCTTTGCTGTTTTTATAAGGGTTTGCATGATGGCTGAACCTGTCTTGTCTCCTACGTAACATGTACGTTTAGAGATTCCGCCTCCAAAACTTCTTTGAGCTATCTCACCATCTTCATTTTTGTCAAATTCAACACCGTATGAAACAAGTTTTTTAATTATGTGAGGAGCACGATTACACATATAAGTTACATTTTTTTTGTCAGATAATCCGTAAGAACCTTTTAGTGTGTCATCTATATGTTTTTTTATCTCTGATGCATTGCTTTTATCAAGAACTGCATTGATCCCGCCACTTGCAAGTGATGAGTTTGATTTAAAGATATTTCCCTTTGTAATAACAGCTACTTTGTTTGAATTGGTCTTAGCTTCTATTGCCGCCATTAGACCGGCTATTCCACCACCGACCACTATTACATCATATATCAAAACTTACAGCCTGTAAAGCAAGTCATATTTTTCTCTTTTTACCGACTTGACCTTTGATATTTCAACATTTTCTTTAATATGTACTGGAACTTTTGAGCCAAAAAGTGAGCTTACTATTCCGGGAGTTGAGCGAACGAACTGAAGAGCTAGCTGTATATCGCTTTTTAGTGTCATAGTGTCATCTAAAACTACACCCGTCTCAGCCGTAAAAGATTTTTTGAAAAGGTTCATCTGTAGAAGTGATGATGAACTTATAACACCTATGCCTAACTTATACGCCGCATTTATGATAGAACATTCTACATTATCTACTTTTTGAGTTAGTGTAGTGTACGCACCTGTCTTACCCATGTTAAATGGAAGTTGGATATACTTAAATCTATGATTATCGCCACCTACTTTTTTAGCACACTTTACTAACTTTTCTAGACTTATAAGCTCTTCATTTTCAGCAGTAAAACCATTCCAAACAGCTACACCGTATGATTTGAACAGACCTTCATCTGCAAGCTTTTCAAATCTCTCGAACACTTTTTCAATACGCTTATAGAACTCTTTTTCACCAAGTTTTATTATCTGCATCTCAGGGTTGTGAAGATAGTAGATATCAAGTTCACTAACACCTAGATTCTTTAAACTTCTTCTACATGAGAACTCTAAAAAGTCAGGTGTCATACAGTGTTGATCTAGTTCTATCTCATCTTCTTTAGCAAGACCTGCTTCTATAATATTCTCTTTTATCCAAGTGTATGGATTTTCAGGAAATGGGTAATCAAGCTGGATAAAACCACCTTTTGAACAGATGATAAGCTCTTCACGCTTAACCTCATCCCCTAACTCTATTAAAGCTTCCCCTATCTCTTTTTCACTTTGAGAGTATCTGTAATTTGATGCAGTGTCTATAAGATTTATACCGCTTCTGATAGCCTCTTTTACAGCTTCAATATAGTGAAATACATAATTTTCCTCTTTATACGGTTCTTTGTTGAAAGTACCAAGTCCCAATTTTGAAAATACAAGATCATTACTTCTAGTAAAGAAATCTTTGTAGTTTGAGAATTTTTTAGCGAAATTATGAGTATCTTCTAAAGTTGCAAAGCCCATTTTTATGCCCTTTTGCTCTCAACTTTTTTTGCATATACAATTACAGTAGTTAAATATGTTAAAAGTACTAATGGTAATATAATCGTTTCCATTTCTTCTCCAAAAATTTTAATATATATTTAATAATACATATACTATTCCGTAGAAAAGATAGAAGAAAAAATTAGTTTAGAATTTGGAGCTTTGTACCTATATTTGCCATACCACAAAGATATAATTTACTTGTTACTATACCGTCAATCCCTGTTTTAGCGAAAGAAGAAGCATTGTTTATGTCTATTCCGCCAGAAGCAAGTATCTTTACATGTGGATAGTTTTTATTTTTGTAGCCAACTGTTTTTTCAAGTAACTCTATACTTACTTTATCTAACTGTAATACATCTACACCAAACTTCATAAGTGCCTCGGCATCCTCAAAACTCTCTGACTCTACGACTATCTTTTTCTCAGGTACTTTTTCTTTAAAATTCTTGATATTATCGTAAAACTCTTGGTCTGTTTCATAAACTACTCTATGGTTTTTAAAAAATACTATAGTCTCGCTTAGGTTTAATCTATGCGGCATAGCACCGCCGCTTAAAACAGACTTGATACAAAACTTTTTCGCAAACGGGTATGTTTTTCTTGTACTTAAAAGTTCACAGTTTTTGTTTACACTCTGAATCTCTTTTTTCATATCATGAGTATATGTAGCTATTTTACAACTGTATTCTAAAAGCACCTGAGCAGAGCGCCACGCTTTATGCACATCGTTATAATCTCCACTAAAGCTAAGCAGCACATCTCCCTTGTCTGCTTTTTGTTTTGATGGTATAAAACTCTCGACCTTGCATCCTAAAAGCTCCACGACCCTACATGCATCCTCCATACAAGACACCAAAAGTTCTTCTCTTGTTCTCATCTCTAACCTTGCTTGTTTATTCTCAACGGCTTGCAAATGCGTTGTTAGATCTAAATACGGCACATCTTCTTCTATATATTTTAATAGTTCACTATCACTTAATCTGTACATGTACGACGCTTTATTTACTGATAACAGGAGCAAATGCCTTTGTACTGACATTGATCTTCTGTCCTAGTGTAAGGTTTTTAGCTTCATCATCACTCACTACCACTTCAACGAGTTGTTGACCTATAGATATTATGGCGATATGTATAACATCTACCTTTACAATATCAAGTAATTCACCTTCAAAAGCGAACTTCGCACTACCCTTTGTTTTTAAAAGTACATCTTTAGGAGTACCGTCATTTACAAGCTCACCATGTTTTAAAACAACTACCCTACTTGCAAGCCTATAGATCTCACTTGGGTCATGACTCACCATGATCGTAGTTGTTCCAAACTCTTTATGAAGTAATAATATCTCACTCTGAAGTTTTGTACGCATCTGCGGATCAAGTGCAGATAAGGGTTCGTCCATAAGAAGCAGTTTTGGTCTGTTCATCATAGCACGGCACAAACTCACACGCTGCTTTTGACCGCCACTTAATGTATTTGGCAGTCTGTCTTTTAATTCTGTTAGCTCTGTAAGCTCTAAAAGATGAGTTGCAAGTTCCATATCTTTTGTGACATATAGTAGATTTTGTATAACACTCATGTTTGGAAACAGGGCATAATCCTGAAAGACAAAACCTATACCTCTTTTTTGCGGAGACAGTACTTTTTTGTCATTAAGCCAGATCTCATCACCAATTTTTATAAGTCCTTTTGCATCTTCAAGCCCTGCAAGTATGCGAAGAAGTGTTGTTTTTCCACTTCCACTCTGCCCAGCCAAAGCTATAAAATCACCCTCTTTTATTTCAAGGTTTATATCCAGATCCATTTCACCGTTCGAGCCGTGGAGTTTTTTATTTATATCTATTTTTATCATATACTAAACCCCTATCTTTTTCATCTTGGAGTTAAATATATATACACTAAGAAGTACCAAAAAGCTTATAGTTACCATAATGGCACTGTATATATGTGCAGACTCATAGTCCATGATCTCAACGAACTCATATATAGCGACTGAGGCAACTTTCGTCTCCTCAGGTATGCTTCCACCAACCATAAGAACAACACCAAACTCACCAACCGTATGAGCAAAAGTCACTATAACAGCAGTCATTAATGCAGGCTTTATATTTGGCAATGCTACTTTCATTATGGTCTGCAACTTACCTTTTCCACTTATATAACTCGCTTCAAGCATATTTTTATCTATTGACTCAAAACCGCTTTGCAGAGGTTGCACCATAAAAGGCAAAGAGTAAAAACAACTAGCCACTACAAGCCCAGTAAAGTTAAATACCAGACTTAGTCCAAAAGTCTCTTTGAAAAACTCTCCAATAGGTGAATTTTGAGAAAGTGCTACAAGGATGTAAAAACCTAAAACAGACGGCGGCAAAACAATAGGTAGTGCAGTGATAGCCTCTAAAAAAGGTTTTGCACGTGAAGATGTTTGTGACAAGTACCACGCAAGAGGTACACTTAAAACAAATAGTATTAATGTTGTAATCCCGGCTAGTTTAAAAGATAGTAAGAAAGGCTCATAATCTATATTTAACAATATATCAATCATTTAATATTTCTCCTATTGAAAGCTCACTCGCTTTTATAAAAGCAAACACTTCATCCCCCTCTTTTAGATCCATCCTTTTAGATGAACTAACGGTGATTATAGACTCCAAAACAGTATCAAAATATTTAAGTTTCACACTGCTTAAGAGTTGTCCGTTCTCGCATGAGAGTATAGTAGTACGGAGTATATTTGAGTAGCTAACTTCCCCGCTGAAGTTTTTTGCTATTGCTACATGTGAGGGTTTTACTACAAGTTTTACTTTGGTTCCAACCTTGATGCTTGAATCTATATCTAAACTCATCATAGATAAAGTTTGAGAGTTACACTCAAACTTCACTACATGTAGGCTGTCACAGTTTTCTATACTACTTATTGTTGCTATTATCGAACTCATGGAACTAAATACCCGTAATTTTTTAAAATTTGTTTTGCATCTTTGCTAAGTATAAAGTCATAAAAAGCTTTTACTTCTTTGTTGTCTTTAGCATTTTTTAGTATAACAACCCCTTGGTTAATAGGTGTATATAATTTTGAATCTACATCGACCCAGTTTATACCCTTTTTATATTTAGCCATTTTAGGACTGTATAGTGATGACTTTGCAATAAAACCAATATCTGCCGCTGTAACAGCATAAGATACCGTTTGTGAAATAGACTCTGCGTACACAAACTTTCTTACCACACTATCATATACTCCTGCATTTTTCATAGCTTCAACAGATGCCTTGCCATATGGCGCAGTATTTGGATTTGCTATTGCGATCTTTTTAATACTAGTATCTGTTACAAGATTCATACCTTTGGAATAGTCTTTCTCTTTAGAACTTAAATATGCAAGTGCACCTTGAGCATATATAACAGGTTTTGTAATTGCTATTTTATCACTATACAAAGCTTCAGGGTATTTCATATTTGCCGCCATAAACAACTGGTATGGTGCTCCGTTTTTTATCTGAGCCGTTAGCTTACCGCTACTGCCAAGAGTAACATATACTTTTGTATCTGGATTTGACTTGTTAAACTCTTCTTTAATTGTATCTATCGCATAACTCACGTTTGCAGCTACTGCTATGTTTATACTGCCTGCATTTAAGACACTTAGGCCTAGTATCATACTCATTAAAACCACTTTTACCATTTTCTTATCCTTTATATTAAAATTATGCTCATCTTTATATATCTTACTATATAACGCTATTCATCAGTAAAAAAAATACAATAATATTTGTAAATAAATTACTTACCTATCATAATATCCGAAGACTTTATGATCAAACTGACTTCCATACCTATTTTTAAATCTAATGAACTGACAGATGAACTTGTAATTACAGCTACAAGTTTGTCATTATTGCCAATATCGACGACAACTTCACTATTAACTTCACCCTCCCCTATAGAATCTATCTTACCTTTGAACTTATTTCTTGCACTAATAGAGAGTGCACTGTCAGTACTTAAAATAACCGAACTTGATTTAAATATTGCACTAACATCATCACCTATTTTTAGCTCAAGTTCTTTTACAGCAGAGTTCGTAATAACAGATACGATCGTATATCCGCTTTTTAGTTTTACATAGACCTGTGCATTTACCTTTCCTGATTCTATAAATTCAACCTGTCCGTGTATCTTGTTTCTAGCACTTATATTCATAGAAAACCTTTGTAATGATTTTAAAGTCCCTTTGTCAAAGTCGGTATTATCGGACAATGATTGGAGAAACTTTTTATGCTCTTTTTGTAAAAGTGTGTATGTATTTATAAGGTTATTACCATATGGTGTTATTTTGGCACCGCCACCGCCTTTTCCGCCTGTCTCTTTACTTACGACCGCATGTGGGCATAAGTTATTAATGCTATCTATTGCATCCCAAGCGGATTTGTAACTCATAGGTACCATTTTTGCAGCCTTACTTATTGAACCAGCTGTGTCAATAGCTTGAAGCAGTGCTATCCTTTTTTCAAGTAAAAAGGGTACATCTGAGTTAAAAAGAGTTAATGAAGAAGTAAATTCCATATCGCGACCTTAAATTTTAAAGTATGGTATCGTTATATATCTTAATATACAATGAAAAGCTAAAAAAAAGCTAGAAGAAAAAATCTTCTAGCTTACACACAGGAAACCTAAGATAAAAATTATTATCTTACAGCATCAAAGAAGTAATCAGTTTCTCCGATGTCTTTAGTCTCTTCATCTAATTGATCTAAGATATCATTAGTAATCCAAGTTAAAAGGTTTAATGCACCTTTATAACCACTCATAGAGTATCTATGTAGGTGGTGTCTATCAAAGATAGGGAAACCTATTCTTATTAACGGAGTCTTAGTATCACGGTAAAGTTCTTTACCATATACGTTACCTATCATAAAGTCTACCGGCTCAGTGAATAATAAACTTCTTAAGTGCCATAGATCTTTATTTGGCCAAATTTGACAATCTTTAGCCCAAGGAGATTTGTCAAGGATAGCTTGCATATCTTTCTCCCAACCTTTTCTTGGAGCATTGTGACATAATACGTGAGTTGGAATACCACCCATCTCAACTAAAAATGAAACCATACCAAGTAAGAAGTCAGGGTCACCATAGATCGCGAATTTTTTACCGTGCATATACGGGTAAGAATCCTGCATAGCATCAACAAGTTGAGCACGCTGTGTTTTAAGTTTGTCAGAAACATCTTTACCAGTCAATTCAGCTAGTTTCATAACGAATTCGTCAGTACCTGCTAAACCGATAGGGTTACAAGTCTCATATCCTTGTTTCCATTTATTTTTAATAGTCTTAGCAGTTTGAACTGTAGAATATTTTTGTAATGAAATTGTGCTTTCTGCATTAATAGCAGTTTTAGCAACTGACATTGGTGTACCACCAGAGTATAGTTGATATTCACCAGCACCAGTATTCCATTGTGCTTCATGATCACCGATCATTACGATCTTGTCACTGAATTCAGCACAGATCTCTTTAACTTCTGCTAAAGAACCTAGGTATGGTTCAAAACCAGGAATAATGTTAATACGACCCTCTTCAACAACTCTTTCACTTTTTGGTGGGTTAAGTTGCTCTAAAGTAGCTTTCATCATGTTGTCATAACCAGTAATATGGCTACCTACGAATGATGGAGTGTGAGCGTAAGTGATCAAAGTATCGTCTAGTTCACCCTCAGCATCTTCTTTAGCACCTATAACGAATGCATTTAAGTCATCACCAATAACTTCTGCCATACATGTAGTAGATACAGAGATCATCTCAGGCTTATACATAGCATTACAGTTACGTAGACCGTCTTTCATATTTGCAAGACCACCAAAAACCGCTGCAGATTCACTCAT
>Ga0193955_1000137_pt1 | contig 47807 bp, 34 predicted proteins | sample BB_6_MG_FD_140343 | JGI IMG/M metagenome (GOLD analysis project Ga0193955, IMG submission 140343) | Microbial mat bacterial communities from the Broadkill River, Lewes, Delaware, United States - BB_6_MG | ecosystem: Environmental > Aquatic > Freshwater > River > Microbial mats | place: USA... | reverse complement strand
TCAAGTTTACTTTTAGCCCACCATTGCGCAACACCGTTGTCTTCCTCTGCGGTACTGTTGACCATCGATGTACTGATATTCAATGTTATTTTTTCTTGCCAAGATTTATCGGCTAATTGGCCTGTAATTTGGATTAATTGATTAAGTTGCTGGTTATTATTTTGATTATTATGCCCTTTATTTTGTTTTTTAAGCCATCGGGCACTTATTAATAAAGGTTGTCCTGCATATAAATCGGGAATTTTATTAGGAAATATTTCAACATCAGCTATCGGCCATGTAAGTTCGATATTGCGCATTAACGGTTTACTGATTTGACTGAATAATTGTGTCATTTGGTCATTGACTTCATTAATGCTACCAATATAACGGTAAGTACCTCGCCCTACTTTCGCAGCTTCTGACATAAAGTAACCGTTAGGGGCAGATCCAATACCAATAGTATGTAAACGTGTGTTAGCAAGATTTTTTTCAATTAAACTCAATAATTCCACTTCATTGCCAACGCTACCATCAGTTATAAAAATAACTTGTCGATAGTTACGTTCACTGGGCGATACTTGTAATGCTTGCTCAATAGCAGGATACATCTCGGTTCCACCACCTGCTTTTAATGTTGAAAGCCAATGTTTGGCATGGTTAATATTATTTAAATTAGCCCCCTTATTTTTATCATACAAACGTTGAGTATTATCATTAAAAGCAATAATATTGAAGGTATCAGAAGGTTTCAAAAAGTCTAAAGCTTTATTAAGTGATTGTTTAGCTTGCTTAATGGCTACCCCCCCCATTGAACCAGAGGTGTCAATTATGTAAATAACATCTTTGTTCAGTGCCTTCTCGTTGATAACTTTTGGCGGCATCAGCATTAATAACCCATATTGATATTCGTTTTGTCCATCTACTTGTTGGAAGAAAGCTGCTTTAGGTGTATTTCCTTGAGCAAGTTGCCATTGTAAAACAAAATCTTGATCAAGCCTTACTGACGTATTTGCAAGAGTAATCAGTCGTGTATTCAATTGCTTTGTTTCAGCAATTGTATGATACAAGCTGCTAATGTTAGTTAAAGGCAAGCCACCATTAACATTAACTGTAATTGAAACATGCTGTTGTAGATTTTTCGATTCGTTGGTGTCAGCTGTAGAATGTATTGTTTGGTAAGGGGTTATTTCACTAGCATCAGGTACGCTAGCATTATTAGTTGCCCACCCGTTCGCATTAATTTTAGTTGTGGTTGTGTTCGTAGTGACTGCTGTTGTATTAGCTGCATTACCTGTACTGGCAATGCTTCCTTCTTTTTTATCACGCTTTAAATGCCTTACGCTAGGAATATACCTTGGCGTTAATGTTAGCGGAATACGTAATGCAAAAGTTTCATTATTTAACGTTACCGATTGCATATAAGTTAATGATATTTTAATTGTTTCACCTGGTGCGATATTTGCCAACTTAGTGGTAAACAAATTAGGCCGTTGTTGTGAAACTAAACTCACTTTTTTGCCCTGCTGTTTCGCTTTGGTGTAGAGTTGTTGAGCATGGCGCTTTGCTTTAATTTTACCTACAATTCGTCGTTCGCCAACTTCCATTATCATGGATGATACCGATGCATCATCAATCAATGGAAAAACATAAACAGCTTCTACAAAATCGTCAGTTGAATTTCTGAAAGTTTGAGTGAAATTCACTTGAGCAAGCAAGCCATTAACTGTCACTTGGTAGTCACTTTTTTGCGTTACAGCAGGATAATAGCCCTGACCTGTTGTAAAATATAAACTACCAGAACTGATGTTTTCATAAGGAATATTCTGACTTAGATATTGCTCTGCAATCACATCATTTAACATGGTATTACAAGTCATCAATATAATAATGAATAGTATTTTCCAGTATGTATTAAAGGGGGATGAAGCTTGGCATAGAATTAAATTGTTGTTATTTTTCATATAAAGCTCTACAAGAAAGTAAAGCTTTATCATGAAGAACAATTATGTTTTGAGGCTGCCGAGATTATGACAAACTAATGACAATTTATTGCAGATTATGGCAATACAGTTTCAATTATTTCATCATTAGCACTTTTTATTAAAGTATTATCCAAGCAACGCATGGCCAGCAGGTAATTGTTTAGCAATCCACAATGCTAATTTATGCTTCATGTTTGGTTGGTCTTCATTATCAATAGGTAATGGCTGAATTAATTTATCATTCACTAATAAACGATATAGGCTTTCAACTTTATCTTTTGCTGAATTAGTCGCAGAGAAACTCTTATAACCTCGGTTAACCGCATATTTTTCACCAATCACAAGGGCTTTTTTTAATAGTTCAGCTTCATTTTTTAATTTTTTCATTGGTAATACAACTCTATAAATTTGTAAATTTAAACAATATATTGATTATAACGATGCGTTAAAAACAATAAAATTACAAGCCTATTTATTGTGAATCATACATTTAAAAGTCTAACAACGAGTTATCAATTATTTTCCGAAATTTATTTACATCATTCTTCGTACATATATAATCAAAGTGTTAAAACTATAATAAAACACAGTTAAATCATTATTAATTGACCAAACAGGTATAAAAATGTCTATTACACGTATGAGAAACGCTCAACATAAAGTTCACATCCCAAGTTCTGTTCGCGAAAACCAATATTTAATGGTCAAATTTCCATTAACGGATCAATTAATAGCAAAATTCAGTAAGTTAGTAGATATTAATGCTTCTGAACCTTACGCTGAATTTTATCAAGCACTAGCAAATATTTACTTTGATTTATGTAATAATTTAGAGCTTGATAACATTCAATTTATTGCAAACGATAAATTTGCTCGTGTTCGGTATAGCCCCGAAAAAATGACCTCAGAAACAAAGCAACAACTATTATTTTTGTATAATCCAAATTATCACACCAGTCAAAATACTTATTTTGATGGGGCAAAACGAGCTAAGAAAATAACCTTATTGTTTCTTGCAAATGGTGGCGATGTGCGAGTTCAGTCAGCCAAATTCCATCAACAAGTAAAACAAACTATCAGTGAATATGCAAAACTGTTGGAATTAGACACCAGCACAATTCGAATTTGTGATCACCAACATTTAACGTATGACCTATTTGCTGCGGATAAAGGTGTAGAAGGTAAACAAGTACACAAATTTCGTCCTATGACAGACCGCTATGCTACTGATGGACTTGAAACCCCTGAATCTAAAGATGCATTAACTTATGCTGTGGTTGATTTACCCATTAATCGTCGCATACGCTCACTAGTGAATATAGAAGAAAAAACACCCGATCGTTATAATGAACTTTACAACCTCATTGCAGATGCCTTTATACGTGCTGCTAAACATTTTAATTTAAACAATGGTGCGGTTATCGCTAATGGCTTAGTGCCTATTGTAAGAAGCGCTGAAGATGAAAATGTTATCGCAAGTGGTGAATTACTGATGTTAGGCTACAACCCTAATAACACTACAGGTGGTTATACTTGCAAATGGAATTCAGATGTATTAGTTGATACTGTTCAGCTGATTTTTGTTGCAAGTATAAAAGATAAAACACCACATGGTTACGGTAAATTTGTTAACCAAATACAACAAGCACTGCGATCGTTAGCTCAGAGTTTAGATTTTGTAAATGATAAAGAAGAAATGCTGGTTAGACTTCACCAACACGTAGGTTACTATTTAACTGATAGCTAATTTAGTCATAGATAAATTTAAAACAACTTGCTTTATAGGGTCATGAAATATCTTCATGACCCTAATATTCAAACGTTAAAATTCATACTCAATTGCCACCCTAAATACATGGCCTTTACTGCGACTATCAATACCTGTAATAAAACCAAATTCCCATTTTAGTTGTTTTTGTGCGCTAAATCGTTGTAACCCCATAAAAGCAGGCCCTATGCCTAAATAATTTTCACCTGAATATAATTCAATTGCAGGTTGAAATTGTTCAAGGTAGCGATAACGATATTTTAAGCGAAATTCTGTTTCAAATTCACTCTTGAGGGTTTTCCCCCATTCGTAAATAATAAAGGCATTTAACGTTAAGCTTGTACGACCAAATTCTTTTTCGGTCAAAATGCCCGAAGTAACTTCCCAATTTTGATGTTGTTTGTCCTTTTCAATCTCAAAAAGAACACCCCAATCAGCCCAATATTCACCTTGCTCGGTTAACATCCAACGAGCTTCAAGTTCATAAGACGTTAGAGTAAAGTCATTGTATCTATCACGCTCACCCACAAGATAAAACTCCAACATAAGATTCTCGTTAACCGACTGCCCATAAGCTAAACGTTGAGCTAATTTGTTATTTTCACTTTCTCTATGCGAAAACAAGCGCCACTCAATCTCTTGTTCATACGGCAGAACATAGGGATGATAAACTTTATCAACCACTACACCGTCAGCATAAGCGTTTTCCCCCCATGCAACAATAAAGATAAAAATTAAGAGTAAACAACGTGTTAACATGATTTTTCTCCGCAGGTATACAAGCGAATAGTAGTTAGCTTGCTTATCATTACAGGAAGACTAAATGCAATAATGTAAATAATAACTTGTAGTAATGAAGGTGTGCTTTCATAGCCGAATAATACGGTAAGTAATTGCCCAACTTCTGAATCTTCTGTAAGTAAACGGCTGCTATCCCATAAAGCTTGGCTACTCGATAATATATCCACTTGCTGTAAAAGTACGATAGCGTGCATTAATTGACCTAATGAAAATAACAATAAAAAATACTTTGAGGTTTGAAAGTAGAAATTTTGATCAGCAGATTTCAATAAAAAATATAATAGTATTGAAATACTTAAACAAATCCCACCACCTAAAATAATACCTATAAACATGGACTCAACTTGTTGAGCTTGTGTCCAATAATTTGCTAAATAAATGATAAAATGAGAACCATTGATAGAAGTGATGATATAGAAAACAAGAAAACCTAATTGTTTTGTATAATGTTTATCATTAAATAAAAATAGAAATGTGCTAAAAACGTAAATCAATAAGTAGCCAAACGAGAGGAACAGCTCTGCCCCCATACCATCATATGTTTGCGATATATTTTCCAAATTTTTACTAAGAATAAATGTAGTGACGGCTGTAAATATTACGCCTGAAATAAACCATTTTATGTTAATCAATGCTAGTTCTTTTGTTGAAAAGGAAATTAATAACAACGTGGTAATAACAAAAATGGGTAATGCGTTTTGTAAGAATAAAATAACCGTATTAATTAACATGTTGTGCTCCACTCTCTGTAGTTTGAGTCAATGGATTTTTTACTACTACAACTGTTCCACGAGCACTGTGCGGATGGTATTCACCAAAAAATCTGTATTCACCTTCTGGCAGAGGACCAATAAAAATAATAGCTTTTTGATTAGGGAAAATAACTTTTTCCCTATTTAGGCTAAAACTGTCAAACTCTTCAACTGTTTCATCATAATTTGAAATAATAAGTTTAACTTTTGTATTAACTGGAATATCGATTTTAGCGGGATAAAATAAATGATTTTCAATTTTAATATGATATTCAGGACGTTGTTGTCCCATAGCATTGATAGTAAACAGAAGTAATAAACTGCTGATAATGATGCTAGTTAAGCGAGTAAAATAAGCATTAGTCATTGCCAATTTCCTTCTCATTAACATTACCTGGAAATGTCACCACAACCTTTAAGCCTTTTAATAATGCTGACCGTGATAAGGCAATCTCAGCACTATGTAAATCTGCAATATGCTTGACTATGGCTAATCCTAAACCACATCCCATGATAGTTGAATCATGTTGGTCACCACCAACTCGGTAAAATCGGTCGAACACACGTTGATATTCGTTTGACTTTATTCCTGGTCCCGAATCTTCAACAATTAGCATTACTTTATTGCAGATACTTGAGTGCGAAGTGTTACCTTGATCGTTCGCTGTCATATCTCTCTGTTGTTTAACACTTACCCTAATTTCACCGCCATTGGGCGTATACTTATTCGCATTAGAAATCAGGTTAACGGCAAGTAAATTGACTGAAAATTCATGTGCGGACAAAATGATATCATCGCTTTCAAGCGTGATTATTTGATCTTTATCTAAAATATCATTATATAAATCTGAAATCACTTGTTTCAACAATATATTAATATTAAAACAATGACTTGCATTACTAATTTGTATGGGATTTGTTCGATTAAGATTTAATATTTGATCAATAACATGACCCATTCTATCAACACTACTGCTCAAAGCCCGTATTGATTCAAACTTTGCTACTTCTGTAGACGTTAACACAGAATTTTGATTGTTCGATGACCGTTTTACTAAGTCTTGAATGAGATTATGGGTATCAATTTTAAGTACACTTAACGGTGTTTTTAATTCATGAGCTGCATCTGAGGCAAAATGTCGCTCTCGTTGAAATGCGGCAGCTAAACGAGAGAATAATTCATTTAATGTCGCAACAATGTCAGCCAATTCATTATTATGCACGGTAATTTTTAACGGTGAAAAATCATTACTTCTTCTTTTACTAAGCTCTTTGGTTAATTGATGTAATGGTTTTAAGCCTTGTGTAATAATGATAAATATTAATATTGATAAAGCGATTACGGCAATAATCATTGGAGTTACCGCGGCTAAAATTAAAGTTTGTGCTAAAGCAAACTGTGTTCTTAAAGGTTGAGCAACAATAATATATAAATTCGCAAACGTTCCTTGACTAGTCTCCTGTTTTAAAGCGACAGCACGCCAGCGTGTTTGCAGAAAATTAACTTCAAAAAAATCCGTCGCATCTGTTTCTCTAGAGTTGCTATTAGCAATACGATGATCGGGTGCATTATTACTTTTTAATACAAGCTTTTGGTTTTTCCATACTTGAAAAGCAAAACTACTGTGCTGCTTAACTTGTAATGTTTTCTGCTGAGAAGTAGGCACAGAGTGAATAGAGAGTAAAGTGTTTGCAAGATCTAATAATTGATGATCAAACTGTTGCTCAGCTTGAGCCATACTTTTTTTATAACCTTGAATGGCAGCAATAAACGTAATTAATGTTAATACAGAAAATAAAGTTAACACTAGATAACGGCGAATGCTCATAAGTGTACTTTAACCTTTGCTATTATTATTGATAATATAGCCAACTCCGCGAACATTTTGGATAAACTTTTCAGGCAGGTATTTTCTTAATTTATGAATATGTACCTCAACGGCATTACTAAGCACCTCCTCGCCCCAATGATACAGTTTTGACTCTATCGTTTCACGAGACAATATTCGGCCTGCATTTTCCATAAGCGCCTTAAGTACCATAAATTCTTTTTTAGAAAAAATAATTTCGTTTTCTTTACTTGCTTCGAGATCATACAAAAACACTTTATGAGCAAAAGTGTCTAGCTTTACGTCCCCAATCGATATTATCGACGACGTTGCTGTACCTAAACGACGTTCGATAACACGTAGTCGAGCCATTAATTCAGATATTTCAAAAGGTTTTGTTAAGTAATCGTCTGCACCATAATCAAGACCTTTGACTTTGCTTTCAATTGAATCTCGTGCTGTTAAAATAATGACGGGTAAGATAGACTGCTTATCGCGTAGTTTTTTTAGGATTTCAAGTCCACCGATATCTGGTAAACCTAAATCCAGAATAACCATGTCTTGATCAGACGTAGACAACGCATTTAAAGCCAGTTTACCTTGATTAACATGATTAACAACAAACCCTTCATCTTGCAGCGATTTTTGTAATGCAGTTGCAAGTGGCATATCGTCTTCAACTAAAAGTATACGCATATAATCTCCATTTCTCCTTTACATCACCTTCTCGCCCAAAATTTAATCTCTTGGTTCGTTAAAAACTCTTCGGCATCACACCCTTGTAATAAAGCAAAGGTTGCAAGTATTCCCGCTTGAATACACTGTGGTGCAACAACAGTAATCGAACGCGGTGCTTTTGAAATAGGCCAACCAGTTTTAGCATTGAGTATATGCCCATAACGTTTACCTTTGTGAATTAAAAAACGTTTTGAATCACCGCTGGTAGCAAGTGCACCCGATTTAAGTGAAACAATCATATCAATAGTTTTTTCATGACCATTAACAAGATCACTATCGATGTCTGGTGGCTCTATCGCCACTTGCCATGTTTCATTATTAAGCCTAGCACCCGTTACAGCCAAATCGCCACCTAGATTAACTAATACCGGTTGATTGGTTAATTCTTTAGCTACAATAATACCACGGTCAACCGCGTATTCTTTACCAATACCACCAAAGTCTATTTCCATTCCTTTCGCTAAGGTTATTTGCTTGGGATCAAAATTTATTTTATTCCAACCTACATTTAACAAGGTTGTATTAATTTGTGCTGCAGAGGGAAAGTTTGTCTTTGAGTTATACTGAGATTGAAAAGACCAAACCTTACGTAACACACCCGAGGTTATGTCAAAAAGCCCATCACTCAGCTGATAACATTGATCAGCAAAACTTAAAAGTTGGAAAGTCTCATCGTCTATTACGACAGATTGACCCGCATTATTATTTATTGCACTACAAAGACTATTTTGATCATAACGGCTATATTTATCTTCAATACGCCAAACTTCAGCCGACACGAGTTTACCCAATTTTACGGCGAGCTCTTCATCCGATGTTTGTATAATAACTTCACAAGGACTCGCCATAGCATTAAATTTAAGGCTATAGCTGTCTTTGTTTTTTTCTAAGTTAACTGTTCTGGTATTTTTCAATTAAGACTCTAGTTAAACACAGGTGCAAATTTTTAATCACATTCTACAGCAGGGATTAATCAATCAACACTAAAATGAATAAGTTACTTGCCCTATAATAGCATCAACCGTTGGATAAAGTTCAACATCATTTAATACACCTGGTTCATCAAAACCTGCATTTGTCGGTGTTTGTCGGTAATACTCTAATCGAAATGATAATTCATGACCATTATTAACCAACATACCGTATTTGAATCCAACCGTTATCGCTGTCATTTCACCTATTCGATAATCAGCACTCGCAAAAGCAGGTAATGCTTCATCGTCTGTAATAAAAGGTCGGTAAAAATCAGCAGCACTTTGTTGGTAAATTCTTAAATGTGGTTGTATGTAACTTTCTTTACCAAAACCATCCCCTAATGGAATTCTAAAACGCGAGTCAATTGTATGAGAAGTTATTTCCCAATCATCCCACATATATCGATAAGACACATCTAATACTGAGGAATCAAAATGATAAAGGGATTGTGCAAACACACTTTGTTTAACACGTGAGTCAGGCCGTGACTCGTATAAATAATCTTGCGTTTTTCCAGTATTATTAACGACAGATAATATTTTAAAAGGATCAGTTAAGTAACCATCAACCATTGAGTAAGAATAATTAAACTGCATTAACATTCTACGATTAATCACTTGAGTGAAACCAAGTAATATATCTGTTGTCGTTTTATCATCTTCACTACCGATTCGAGTTTGTGCAAAACTGTCATCCCATGTAGATGCGTCACTATTCCCAATTAACATAGAAGTCAAAGGATTAGGAATTCCCCCTTCTGGTGTAAAAGTATCTTGAAAATAACTAAAGCCTGCTGAAAATGTAGAATTTTTACGGTCAAAGTCAACGGCAATATTTCCATTTATACCTAAAGATAAATAATCATATTCTTTAGATAGGTGAAATCCACCACTCACCGTATAATCAGGCGCTAAAGGTTGGGTCCACTGACCATTAAGTTGTACACGGGTATCATGAAAAGTATCATCAAGTGGTGTGTCACCTGCCGCAATATCATATTGACCGTTACCTGAAGGACGTGTGAAAGTTTGAACAGTAGGTTGAGCTACAGCACCATTTGCTGATGCACCTGTTAACGTATCGATTGTTAATTTAAGATTCAATACTTCATCATTATCAAACGTCTTTTTAGCATTTAAAATCGCTTCACCTGCGCTCACTCTGTCTACTTCACTGTAAAACAAAAACGCGCTGTCAAATTCCCATGAACTATCCTGAACACTTGACGTTGAAGAAGATTCAGCTTGCGCTAAACTACTTGTTCCTAACAGTGCTACGGTAGCAACGGTTAATGCTGATTTGATATTTATTTTATCTATTTTACTTTTCATATTATGCTTACCAATTATTTATTCTTAGGGTAACTTCTAAAACATGACGACAGAACGAGTGACTTTAATTACAACCACATCCACCACCGCCAAACCCCTTTCCACCACTTGATGCTTCTTTACTGAAATAAATATGATCATCAAGGGCAGCGTCAATAGGCTCTGCACTTAAAGACATTTCATCTTTTGCTAATAAGTCACGTTCCCATGGTTCTACACCTAAACTAGAACAGCCTGACATTGCAACCAGCGTTGAAATGAGTAACATGCGTTGGATTTTTGTTTTCATCATTTAGTTCACCCGTTTATTTCACTCGTTGTGAGTGGTTAATAATTCTTCTATTTCTTGTTCATAAGTTGAAATTTTGTTCGTAAAGAAACCCGTATGTCGTGATTTTATCTTACCATCACGGCCAATTAGCATACTGCTTGGCATACCTTGTATTTTAAAATGTTTAGCTATTTTTCCTTTAGGATCATAAATAACAGCAAAATTTGCAGGTGTTTCTAAAAGAAATTTATTGGCTAAATTTTTATCCGCATCTAAATTGATACTGATAATAGTAAAGCCTTGCGATTGATATTGACTTTGTATTTTATTCATCCAAGGAAAAGACTTTCGACAAGGCCCACACCACGATGCCCAAAAATCAATATATACGACCTCGCCCCTATGTTTAATCAACGCTTGCTCTAACTCTGCTTTGCTATTCAACATTTCTTGTGAATTAACATGTGAACTATTTGTTAACAATACAAGAAGTATAAAAACGCCAAGATATAGTTGTTTTAATGAATGTTTCAATGTGCTGCTCGATATATAAAGTTTAATCATTTCATCATTAAAGCATATCTTAGTATTGCTTTCTTAAAGAATACTTAAGAATGCAAAATTTTTATCTATTGCTCTAAAATTCGGCTAATAATGGTAAATATTCAATTAATTTAGTAATTATTCAGATTATTGTTGCTTTTTTTTGTCGAACTGGCACAGTGTCACTCAGCGATTAGTGTTGTTGCACTAATCCTCTCACAATTTGACTTACTATTAATTAAAGGAGTAGCGCTTCAATGTGTTCGATCTTTGGTATATTAGATATAAAAACAGGTGCTGATGCACTTCGTCCAAAAGCTTTAGAATGTTCTCGTCTTCTTCGTCACCGTGGCCCTGATTGGTCAGGAATATATAATAATGAACATGCTATTTTAGTGCATGAACGTTTATCTATTGTTGATACTGAGCATGGCGCTCAACCACTATATAACGAGAATAAAACCCACGTTTTAGCCGTCAATGGTGAGATCTATAATCATAAAACGCTTGCAAGTGAATTAACGGTAGATTACGAATTTCAAACAGCGTCTGACTGTGAAGTAATTCTTCCTTTATATAAAGAGCATGGCGTTAACTTTGTTGATAAATTACAAGGTATGTTCGCGTTTATTATTTATGATGAAACAAATAACTCTTACTTAATTGCGCGTGATCATATTGGTATTATTCCTTTATACACAGGTTATGATGCTGACGGTAACTTCTATGTTGCTTCTGAAATGAAAGCGTTAATGCCTGTATGTAAAACGGTTAGTGAATTTCCTCCAGGTCATATTTTTGATAGTAATGTTGGCGAATTACAACGTTATTATAAACGTAACTGGCAAAAGTATGACGCAATAAAAGACAATACAACCAGTAAAACTAAAATTCGCGAAGCACTAGAAGAATCAGTAAAAAGCCATTTAATGACTGATGTACCTTACGGTGTGTTACTTTCAGGTGGGTTAGATTCATCATTAATTTCTGCTATTACGCAAAAATTTGCTGCTCGTCGTATTGAAGAAAATGATTTAAGTGAGGCTTGGTGGCCTAAGGTACACTCATTTGCCTGTGGTTTAGAAGGTTCTCCCGATCTTGTTGCTGCGCAAACCGTTGCTGACAGTATTGGCACTATTCATCACAGTGTTATTTTTACTGAGCAAGAAGGTATTGATGCGCTAAAAGAAGTGATTTATCACCTTGAAACATACGATGTAACCACCATTCGTGCCTCAACGCCAATGTACCTAATGGCTCGTAAAATCAAAGCCATGGGCATTAAAATGGTATTGTCTGGCGAAGGTGCTGACGAAATTTTTGGTGGCTATTTATATTTCCATAAAGCGCCTAACGCACAAGAATTTCATGAAGAACTTAACCGTAAACTTGACCGTCTTCACAAATTTGATTGTTTGCGTGCCAATAAATCAATGTCTGCTTGGGGTATTGAAGCGCGTGTTCCATTCTTAGATAAACACTTTATGGATGTTGCTATGCGCATCAACCCTGAAGATAAAATGTGTGGGAATGGCAAAATGGAAAAAGCCATTTTACGTTCTGCTTTTGAAGGCTATTTACCAAAAGAAATTTTATGGCGTCAAAAAGAGCAATTTTCTGACGGTGTTGGTTACTCTTGGATTGATGGTTTAAAAGATTATGTAGAATCACAAGTTACCGATCAACAATTGGAAAGTGCTGCATTCAAGTTTCCTGTTAATACACCAGACAGTAAAGAAGCCTATTTTTATCGTTGTGTTTTCGAAGAAAAATACCCGCTACCTTCTGCTGCTGATTGTGTTATTGGTGGTAAATCTGTTGCTTGTAGTACACAAGAAGCACTAGCGTGGGATGAAAGCTTTAGCAATAATGCTGATCCTTCTGGTCGTGCGGTGTTAAGTGTGCATAATGAAAGTTATTAACAGTTTTATTTTAGCTTAAATAAAGCAATAAAATCTAATAGATCAGACCATATCTAGACTAAACTAGGTTGTTTCATTAACAAAACAGCCTAGTTTTTACTTCTTTTCTATACCTCACAAGCATTGTTGCACCATCAAAATTTAAAAAAACTATTATTTAATCAATAAATAATAATACAAATGTGAATAAATATATTTGTTATGCCCCGAATAACATACTAAAATCCATTTCGCTCAACAGGTAGACATTAATTTTTAAATACTGGCTAAAGACTGTAAAAGAGGGTTATCTATTGTTTTTTGAAGGCGCTGAAAAAAAGGCTCAGATCCAAATTGATATTCAAAAAATATCATTATTAAATGACGTTAACGATCAATTCTGGCAAGCACTTGTTCAATGTTGTAATGCTCAAATACTTTCTTCAATAAATAATGCACAATGCAAAGCGTTTTTACTGTCTGAATCCAGTTTATTTGTTTGGCATGATAGGCTACTGATTTTAACTTGTGGTGAAACTCAACTTGTGAATTCAATTGAATACTTCATACAACACATTGGTAAAGATACAATACAGCAACTTACCTATCAACGAAAAAACGAATATTTTGCGCATGCGCAACCAAGTTGTTTTAATGATGATGTAAAACTATTATCACAATACCTTAACGGTAGTGTTTATCGTTTTGGTGAACTTGACGGGCACCATAATTATTTATTTAATTACGACAAAAATTTTAATGCAAATCCTGAGGATAAATCTTATGAATTCCTTGCTTATCAAATAAGTGAGAAAGCTTCTGCCCTGTTAACAACCTCTGGAATTTCTGCGAAAAAAATAAGACAGTTTTTATCCTTGGAAACAATATTACCTGACTTTACAATTGATGATTTTGTTTTTAAACCCTATGGTTATTCACTCAATGCAATTAAAGATGATAAATATTTAACCGTTCATATAACACCTCAAGCAAACAGCAGTTATATCAGCTTTGAATCTAATATTGACTTAATTGCCTTTGCACCACTTTTTATTGATATTTTACAGCCTTTGTCGTTTGATATTCTTAGTTTTAATGAATTTGAATTTTCAGAGAAAACATCGGCCTATCGAAAGACGAATTATGTGAGTAAAACATTAGTAAAAACGACACTTTCTAATGGATATAAAATAAATTTTGCAAATTTTATACTACCGCAAGTAACTTTTATTGAACCAATAGTATTAACACTTGAGAGCGAGGGAATTATCGGGAATAAAACCTTATAATCCCCAGCAATATGGAAAGTAATAAATAAAAATTAGAGTTAGTTTAACTATAAACCATTAACTATGGCTTTTATCAACGGTGGACCTTGATAAATAAAACCAGTATATATTTGAACTAAACTAGCACCAGCCGCTAATTTCTCATTGGCATCATTACTTGAAGCAATACCACCAACACCAATAATTGGAAGTTTATTATCAAGTGCTTTAGCTAATATACGAATGACCGTTGTGCTTTTTTCTTTAACTGGCGCACCACTTAAGCCACCTTGTTCGTTTCCGTGTTCAAGTTGTTCCACGCCTTCACGAGATAAGGTAGTATTGGTAGCAATAACACCGTCAATCTCATTTTCTAAAAGGCATTGCGCTATAGAAAGCACTTCTTCTTCTGTTAAATCTGGCGCTATTTTAACGGCAATAGGTACATATTTGTTATATTGTTTCGCAAGCGCTTTTTGTTCTATTTTTAGTGCCGATAATAATTCATTTAACGCGTCGCCATATTGTAATGCTCTCAAACCTGGCGTGTTTGGGGAAGATATATTCACAGTGATATACGTAGCAAAGTCATAAACCTTACGCATACAGTGTATATAATCATCTTTCGCGTTTTCTTCTGGCGTGTCTTTATTTTTACCAATGTTAATACCAAGCACACCAGTAAACTTAGCTGATCTTACTTGTGAGATAAGGTAATCAACCCCTTTATTGTTAAAACCCATGCGATTAATAATAGCGTTCGCTTGTGGTAGTCTAAAGATACGTGGTTTATCATTACCAGGTTGTGGGCGAGGTGTAACGGTACCAACTTCAATAAAACCAAACCCCATCGCATCAAAGGCATCAATGCATTCGCCATTTTTATCTAACCCTGCAGCTAAACCTAATGGATTAGGAAATTCAATCCCCATAACCTTAACTGGCTTATTAGCTACACGTTGCTTATAAAAAGCGTTTAAAGGTGATGAACCTGTACTTTTCAGTCCTTTAATAGTCAATTCATGAATAGTTTCTGCATCAAATTTAAATAATACTTTACGGATAGCTGGATAAAACATAAAACCTCAAACTCAAGTTAGTTAGGTGTAGCGTAGGAATAAAAAATCCCCGTCTGACTTAATTACATTTACCTAAAGTAAAGAATTTAGTCGCGCGAGGATTTTATCAGCTTACGGATTTTATATAAATTGCTTTTATGGCAAAAGATTAACTTTCTTTAATTAACCTCTGACAGTTTAAGCTTAGCAACATTAATTCACGTAAAGCAACGGAGAATTTAGCAAATTCATGGGTTTGCCCTACTTTAAAATCAGACAGTAAATGTTTCCAGCGTTCTAACGGTTGTGAATTTGTCTCAACCCAAGTATCAAGCATGTTATCAATGTCTTCTTCTTTCGCTGTACAATCACAATGTAAAACCACTGACGTCAATGAACGTTGCTGCCAATCTAACTCTTCTCTAAAAGATGCTCTAGCGAGTGCTTGCCAATGATTTCCTACTGGTTGACGAGTAATTTGATCTAAGAACCAATGTAACTCTAATCGAACACCTAGCTTAAAGTATAAATTAGCAACTAATTCTACGTCCCTACCATCTTCTGCTGCGATTTCGGTAATATCCAATGCAGAAAAAATAGTGCTTAACTGTGAAATACGTACCGCAATGTCTGTTGGTACACCAGCGGCAATCAAATCACCTTCTACACGTTTTAGCTCTTTGGCTTCACGATCAATAATAAAGCTATTTAGTTTTTCCGACATAATTGCAAATGTTGGTTTAAACAGCGCAATTGATTGCGTTATTGATAATGACTTATTACGATGACGTAAGAACCAACGTGTTGCACGTCTTACAGTTCTACGATATTGGAATAACATTTCAGTTTGAATAGCAGTCGGAATTTTATTATTCAATACTTCTATTTTCTTCCAAAATTCTTCAAGTTCAAAAACAGCACAAGCCATGGTATAACTGTTTGCTATTTCAATAACCGTAGCACCTGTTTCTTCCCTCATACGATTAACAAAGTTAAAGCCCATGTCATTGCCAATTTTATTTGCGAGTTTTGTCGCTATAATTTCAGCTCTAAGCGGGTGTTGCTGCATTTGTTCTTGGTATTTATCTTGTAACAGTTGCGGGAATGCATTAATCAATAATTGATTATGATACAGATTATCCGTTATTTCTGGATGAACAAGATCTTCTTTTAGCACCATTTTGCTATAAGCAAGCAACACGGATAACTCAGGGCGAGTTAAACCAATATTTTTAGACAGTCTATGCGCAATTTCTTCTTCATCAGGTATAAATTCTAATGCTCTATCAAGTTTACCTGTTCGTTCTAACTCTTGAATAAATCGCACTTGCTCTTTTAATTGATTAACACCACGCATGGCTGTAATTGAGAGTGAATGTGTTTGTCGATAACAATCTTCAATCACTAAATCGCCCACAGCATCCGTCATATCATAAAGCAGCTTATTACGCTGTTTAACCGTTAAGTCACCATTTTGTACTAAGCTATTCAGTAATATTTTAATATTAACTTCATTATCACTACAATCTACACCACCTGCATTATCAATAGCATCAGTATTAATGCGGCCACCTTTCGCTGCAAATTCAATGCGCCCAAGTTGAGTAAAGCCTAAATTTCCGCCCTCACCTACCACTTTAGCTTGTAGCTCACACCCATTAATTCTTAAGGAATCATTTGCTCTATCACCTACTTCTAGGTGCGTTTCTTTTGAGCTTTTCACGTATGTGCCTATACCACCATTCCATAGCAAATCAACTTCCATACGTAAAATAGCCTGAATTAAATCATTAGGCGACAAGCTCTGTTTTTGTGTGCCCAACATTTTTTTGATTTGTGGCGTTAATGCTATTGATTTAACATGACGGCTAAAGATACCACCACCAGCAGAAATTAATTTTTTGTTATAATCTTCCCAACTACAGCCAGGCAAGTTGAACAAACGTTCACGTTCTGCGTGAGATTTTGCTGAATCAGGCGTTGGGTCGATAAATATATGCATATGGTTAAAGGCAGCTTGCAAGCAAATATGTTTAGACAACAACATACCGTTACCAAACACATCACCCGCCATATCACCAATAGCAATACAGGTAAAATCAGTGCTTTGGCAATCAATATCCATTTCTCTAAAGTGACGTTTAACAGACTCCCAAGCACCACGAGCAGTAATACCCATTGCCTTGTGATCATAACCAACACTACCACCTGAAGCGAACGCATCACCTAACCAGAAGTTATATTCATCAGATATACCATTAGCGACATCTGAAAATGTTGCCGTTCCTTTATCTGCGGCAACCACTAAATAGGCATCATCTTCATCAAGGCGCACTACATCAACTGGTGGTACTATTTCACCATTTACAATATTGTCGGTAATATCAAGCAACGCGCGAATAAACGTACGGTAGCATTCTTTTCCTGCTTCAAATATTTCTTGGCGTGTACCATTAGGCAATTGTTTACAGACAAAGCCACCTTTTGCACCAACGGGTACAATAACACTGTTTTTGACTTGTTGTGCTTTAACTAACCCTAACACTTCTGTACGGAAGTCTTCTCGTCTGTCAGACCAACGTAAACCACCGCGCGCAACTTTGCCACCGCGTAAATGTACCCCTTCAACTTGAGGTGAATACACAAAAATTTCAAATTTAGGTACGGGTTGTGGCATTTCACTTATTTTTGAAGGCGTGAGTTTAAATGATATATAAGGTTTCTCACCCATTAGTTTATCTACTTGGAAGTAGTTAGTTCTAATGGTGGCTAAAATCATTTCAACAAAGCGTCTAATAATTCGATCATCGTCTAGGTTAGCCACATTATCTAATGAACTTTCTATGGTTTCTAAAAGTTTTGTATGTGCTTTTTCTTTCGCACTTTTACTTGATGTATTGCTTGGATCAAACCGTCCAATAAATAAGTTAATTAGTAACTGTGCAATATCAGGATAGCGAGCAAAGGCATCTTCAATATAGCTTTGACTAAAACGACCGCCTATTTGACGTTCATATTTGGCAAAAGCACGTAAAATTGAAACACTTCGTCCTTCTAACCCGGCCCCTAAAATAAGACGATTAAAACCATCATCTTCAAGATCGCCTTGCCATACTTTAGCAAAGGCTTCTTGGAAAAGCGTTTGCACGGTATAAATATCAAAAGCATTATCACCGTTTAACAGCATTGAAAAATCTAATATCCAGAAGGTTTCACCATCTGAGGTTTTAATTGCATAGGGGCTTTCGCCAATAACACGCAAACCAAAATTCTCTAACATGGGTAAAATGTCAGACAGATGGATGGGATCACCTTTATGAAAAAGTTTTAACTTAACAAAACGGCTTCCTGCTTTTTCTTCAACAGGCTGATAAAATAACATTTCTAAACTGTCTGAAAAACTTACCCTTTCAAGTTTTTCAATATCAACAATAGCAGAGCCCGGTAAAGCTTCATCTTTATAAGATTGTGGAAACTTAATGTATTTACTGCATAAAGCTTTAGCGGCTACTTCACCTTTATTCTCAGCAAGTGCGCTGGCTAATTTATCATCCCAGTTACGTGCAGCTTCGTTTAAATTCTTCTCAATTTCTTTCACATCAATATCTGCTTTTGTTGATTTAACTTTAACAATGTAATGCGTTCTCGCTTGCACTGATTCAGAAAAATAAGTGGTAAATTCAACTTCTTCATCACTACCAAAGGCTTCTTGTAGTAAAAGCTGAGTTTCGATACGTAATTTAGTGGTGTAACGCTCACGCGGCACATAAACCATGCAAGAATAAAAACGGTCAAACGCATCTCGTCTTACAAATAAACCACAATAGTCACGTTCTTGCATTTGGAAAATGCCTAATACGTTTTGCAATAATTCTACAACATTACTTTGCAATATTTCGTCACGTGGGAAAGTCTCTAAAATATTAATGAGCGTTTTGTATGCATGCGTGCCTTGAGCAAAACCTGAAGAATCACACACTTGTTGTACTTTAGATTTAATTAGCGGTAAATCCAAAGCGCTGCTTGTATAATAAGAAGAGCCGAACAAGCCAATAAAGCGCTCTTCGCCAATAACATTACCTTTATCATCAAAGCGTTTTACACCAATATAATCTAATTGCACAGGTCTATGCACTCGTGAACGAGAATTAGTTTTGGTTAAAATAAGGTGGTTACTGCCTAAAGCAACATCACGACCTGAAGCACTTAGCGTAGAAATTAACCTGCTCTTAACCGTGCTAGAATTTTTTAACAAACCAAGACTAGAATCAAGCTTCGCTTTAAGTTTAATATCCCCTTTTACCGCTTCAACATCATAAGAACGATACCCCATTAATGTGAAATTATTGTTAGCAAGCCAGGTTAAAAACTCTATTGTGTCTGCTTTTGCTTGTTTGTCACCAGGTAGTTTACCTTTGGTCACTTCTGCAATCGTGTTATTGAGTTGATCAAGCATAGGTTGCCAATCATTCACGGTTAAAGTGATGTCTTCTACAACACTAAGCAACTCTGCTTTAATGCTGTTAAGTTCCTGCTGGCTAGACTGGCGATCTATTTCTATAAAAAAGACGGTTTCTTGTGAAGTCGCTTTGATTTTTCTATCAATATTAGACGCCATTTCAACAATATTTTTATCTTCATCTCTTACAATTTTTAAAGGCGCATTAAGCATAAGATGAGGAGATAGGCCTAAACGATTTAACGCAATTCGTATGGAATCAACTAAAAAAGGCATATCTTTAACGATCACTTCGATAGTGGTATGGCTTGATTTCCAACCATTTTTACTTACCGAAGGGTTAAAAACATGAATAACAGGTTCATTATCTGTGTGCTCATTAAATGCGCTCCACAAACTTAATGTTGCACCATACATATCACTCTCATTGCGTTCGGTTAAATCAAGCGACGAGATATTTTTATATAAAAGAGATGCAAATTGAGCAACTAAATCAGCTGATTCAGTCGGTACTTTTTTCTTGATCAATTGTGCTACGTTTTTGAGTATAACGGAGGGAGAACCATTCACTAACGCCATGCTATTTTCCTTTGCTATTTTTATACAGAAATAAAAAAAAGCTTGTAATAATTAAAATGAAATATTTTTATTGTTTTAATAATGAGTAAAGAATCACTATTTATAACCACTATGTTCGGAATCACCTAAAACCATAAGTAAAACCTTTTATAGTATAGTACAGATTTTATGAGTAAATTTAAGGTATTGCGAGAATTATTTTTACTTAACTACGAAAATAATTGTAGTTAAGCTGGGCTTGTTTTTACGGAAATTCTTGTTTATTCATATATGGTAAATAATAATACTTATTCAACACCGTTTATTGTTTAAATATTCAAATATTTCATAAATACAGTAGATAAATAATTTTATAATTTATTACAATTATTTTTAACCATTTAGCTTTTATTATGGCGAATAGACTAAAAAGCCCTTAACTCGAAAAATTAAGGGCTTTTTAAATGTTAGTTTTTCTTTAAATTAACAAACTTGCATATCAATTTTTCTTATTCGGCCATAAAAATGCAGCTAAAGCTGGAAGTACAATAATAGCGGCCAACATATTTACTAAAAACATAAAGGTTAATAATATGCCCATATCTACTTGAAATTTCAACGCTGAAAAGAACCAAGTAGACACACCAATTGCAAGTGTAACTCCTGTAATCAGTACCGCACTGCCACGCTCTTTCAATGCAGCAAGATACGCATCATGAACATTAGCACCATTTTTAAGCTCGCTACTCATTGTTGATAAAATATAGATACCATAATCAACCCCAATACCAACACCTAATGCAATTACAGGTAGCGTTGACACTGTTAAACCAATATCAAGTACGGTCATTAGCCACTGGGCTAATGTTGAAACAATATATAATGGTAAAACAACCACAACGGTTGCTCTAACACTTCTAAAACTCAGTAAGCATAAGACAATTACAGCACCGTAAACATATAACATCATCGGTAATTGCGCTTCTGCTACAGCTTCATTAGTCGCCGCCATAACACCAACAGGCCCTGATGCTAATTTAAATTGTAATTGTTCACTGCCCAATTCATTAGACGCAACTTTTACTTCTTCAACAACTCGTTCAATAGTATCTGCTTTATGGTCTTCTAAAAACAGAATGACAGGCATAACACTACAATCTCTGTTTAGTAAACCACTCGAAGACGGAATACGAGCAATTGATTGCACTAAAGTTTGCTTGTTACGGGGAATTACTCGCCAATTGGGATTACCTTCGTTATAACCCGCATTAACAACTTTAGAAATAGAGGCTAAACTAACAGCTGATTGCACACCTGGTACGTTTTCCATACGCCATTGGAATCGATCAATAGTATCCATGGTTTCATAATAGGTACAAGCGTCAGGAGTTGATTCAATAATTACCGACATATAATCAACACTAATGGCATAGCGATTAGTAATTAAAAACGTGTCTTGATTATATCGTGACGACTCATGCAAAGCAGGTGCCCCTGCGTGTAATTCTCCAATTTTTAAATTTTGTGAATTTAAAAAACCAGCAGCATAAATAATAACAGTGAAGAATAAAATGATGAAAGCAGGTTTTTTGGTAGCGAAACTAGCCATAAAACGCCAAATACCACTACCTTCACTAATATTACCAGCATGATTTTTTCTGTCTTTAGGTGTAATGGTTAAATAAGAAACCAGTAGTGGTAACAAAATTAAATTGGTTAAAATAATCATTGCCACACCTAATGACGCAGTAACAGCAAGCTCTTTAATAATGCCAATATCAATTGACAATAAAGTCATAAAACCAACGGTATCTGACAATAAGGCAATACCCCCAGGGATTAATAGCGCTCTAAAGCTTGCTTGTGCAGCCGCTTGACTTGAAACCCCTAAACTCACTTGTTTTACAACAGAGTTGATCATTTGCACGCCATGACTAACACCGATAGCAAAAACTAAAAACGGGACTAAGATTGACATGGGATCTAAGCCAAAACCAAGGGTAGACAACATACCCATTTGCCAAATCACAGCAACTAAAGAACATAAAATAGGTAGTAAAGTTAGACTAATAGAATGGCAAAAAAAGTAAACCATAATAGCCGTAATCACTATGGCTATAAGAAAGAAAGTAACAACACCTTTAGCCCCTTCTGCTACATCTCCCACCATTTTAGAAAAACCAATAATATGAACCGTTATATTGTCTTTTTCAAAAGATTGGCGAACATCTTCTTCAAGTTGTGCGGCTATAATAAGTGTATCAAGTTTCTCCCCTGTGTCTGGGTTGAAATCTAACAATGAAGCTTTAACCATGGCACAACTGTAATCATCAGCAACAATACTGCCGACAATTCCTGCTTTTTCAATATTAGCTTTTACCGTTGCTAAACCATGCTCATTTGGTTGAAAATCTGCTGGAATAACTGGACCACCCGCAAAACCATCTTCTACGACTTCCACAAAGCGGGTACTTGGTGAGTACAAAGATTTCACTTGAATTCGGTCAACACCTGGAATAAAAAATAATTTGTCATGCACTCCTTTTAATGCGCCGAAAAACTCGGGATTAAAAATGTCACCATCACTATTACAAACAGAAATTAAAATGTTATTGGCACCACCAAAATTTTCCCTATGTTTTAAATAGGTTTTCATATAACTGTGGTTAAGGGGGATGTTTTTAGTAAATGAGGCACCTAGCTTAATTTGTGATGCCTGAAACAATAAAAATGCACTGGCAAGTACAAACAACATCAATACTAAAAATTTATGACGAAACAGACCTACTTCTAAACGGTTTGCGAGAGAGATTTTCATAATATTTTGCGATCCAAATTCTTATGGTTTACGTTTTGATCCAATGTAATCCTAACTTTAGGATAATTTAGATATAATTGTGAGACTAATTTATAAAGAAATTATCTTTATGCCTACATCTGATACTGTCACTAATTGTTGCTTGAACCAAACACCTGCAATTAATGCCTTTCCATCTTTTTGCATTCTCAAACGATAAGTTTGACCATCATCAAGACTTTCAAGTAAAACACCGTTATTAGCTAATAAAAAAATGCGTTCGTCATCACTTAGTACAATATCATTTATAAGCGCTGTTGCATTTGTTTCTCGTGGCTCCCATGGTTTACCATTATTCAAGCTTCTAAAAACATGACCACGTAAACCAGCAATAAGTAAATTACCTTGATGTGTTCTTGAAATATCAAAAAATGAACCTTGATAAATACTATCGAATGGCATCCAGTTTTTACCAAAATCATTACTTTTAGCGATCAAACCAATCTCGCCAACCATATATAAGGTTCTTCCATCTAAAGCTAGGCGATTAAAATGAGGCAAAATAGATGAAGCTTCATCTAAATAAGCGTCTTCATCTTCTTGCTTTAACTCAGCCAAGTATTGCGCATCGTCAGGTAAAAGTATTTCACTATGAAATTCATTTTGCCACGTTTTTCCGCCATCATTTGTGCGAAAAGTTTGTCCGTAAGCGCCAATAGCAAGTCCTTCTGTAGCTGATTTAAAAACAATATCAAACAGAGGTTTTTCTAACGTAGGCATGTGTTGTTGTATTTGCCACGTTAAACCACCATCAGTTGAGTTTAATATCGTTGCATCATGGCCAACAGCCCAGCCAAGCTGGTCATTCAAGAAAAACACACTCGTCAAAGTTGTTTGTAATGGAACATCAGCTTGCTGCCAGTTCACCGCATCTGATGATAAAATAATATGACCACGTTCACCAACCGCAACAAGTTTGTCTTGTCCAACTTTAGTGATATCTAATAATAAGGATTTACTCGCTAGACGCGCTTTAACTGACGGATTAATACTAGCTGAGTTATTTACTTTTGAAGGCAACTCGCTAGCAAAGCTAAATTGGCCTAACGTACATAAAAGTAAAATAATTGAAAGTGGGAAAGAAACAAAACGCATTGTTGAAATTCTCGACATTAATGACAAAAAAAGTACAAAAAAACAATCACAATAATAAAGTAAATAGAAAAGCTAAGAACAAAAACGGCTGGCATCAGCCAGCCGTTTCAACATACAAAGTAGTTATCTTCTACCTTCTCGTCTTAATGCTGATGGAGTGAAATCATCATCTTTTAACTTCACAGAAAAATCATACATTTTAGCTTCATTATCTAAGCCCATAGCAATGTAACGTCTAGACTGAAAGTCATGATAAACCTCAAGTGTAGACCATTGTGTAGGAACTTCATAATAATTTAAGCCATGTGCAACAGCAACGCGATATAATTCATCACGGTTATCATAAATATCAGAAATAGCTACTTGCCAACTATCTTCATCAATATAGAAAACACGTTTTTTATAGGTATGCCGCGTATTTTCTTTCAAATTAGCTTCAACCACCCAAACACGGTGTTTTTCGTAACGAACTAAGTCTGGGTTAATATGGCCCGGTTGAATAATATCCTTATACTTCACTTTGTCGCTATGTAAACGGTAATCATTGTACGGAATAAGCAACTCTTGCTTACCTTTTAATGTCCAATTATATCGGTTTGGTGCGCCGTTATACATATCAAAATCATCAGTTAATCGTAACCCATCTGATGCACTACCAGGGGCGTCATAAGCAACATTTGGCGCACGTCTTACACGACGTTGCCCTGTGTTATATGTCCATGCTTGACGAGGTGTTTTGATTTGATCCATTGTTTCATGAACTAATAAAGCCGTTCCAGCTAAACGTGCTGGTTCTGTGACTTTTTGCTTAAACTTAAATAAAACATTAGTTTTTTCAAGTTCTGCAGGTGTGGTACCTTCAACGTCATAAGGAAGTAATAATTGCTCATCAAAACCTACGTAGGTAAAATCTCCAGAAGCCGTTGGAGCCGTCTGACCGCCTTCCCTAACAATCGCTTCTCCACGATAACGTACTATGTGGTTCCAAATAGCTTCCAATCCATTTTCAGGAATAGGAAAAGGAATACCTACTGCAGCATTTTTAATACCGTTTCCTTCTTCGACAAGCTCTGCTCTAGTCGAATTAACTTTAACCGCTTTATAAACATGTTCAGGAAATGACGCACTTCTACGTGTTTGATAAACATTCATTTTGAATGTTTCAGGGTAAGTTTCAAATAATTTGATTTGCCCTGGAGTTAGTAAGTCTTTGTACTCTTGAACATTTTTAGCTGATATAGAATATTTTATTTTATCATTTGGATAGGGGTCTAAATGATGATCACCAACATTGTAACCAGCAGGAGCTTTTGTGATACCACCTGTCCACTCAGGAATTGATCCGTCTTTATTCGCCGCCTGTACAGCACCCATAGGTGTTAATTCTTTACCTAATTTAGCTGCATCTTCAGCTGAAATTTTGGCCATCGCAACATTTGAGGTAAGAGCAACTGTTACAGCTAATAATATCGTACTTTTCTTCATTTTTATTTGATTGAAGTTATAAGTCTTAAAAATATGATTTTTCATCGTCGTTGCCTTTTCTTAAATTGAATAACTAATACTTAAAGATACATAATCACGATCTTCAATCTGGTTAGTTGTACCCACACCATCGAAGAAGCTATTGTAGTTTATTTCAGCTTTCCACCTGCTTTGATAGTCCATAGTCACTCCCAGAGCCACCGATTTTCTGTCTTCAACAAACAAGAATAATGGATCTGGCGTAATACCTTTAACATCATGAGAGAAAACTACACGAGGACTCATGTTGATACCTGAGAACACATTTGAATAATCTAATTTAGCAACTATTCTATAACCCCAAGCGAATTCAGTTGGGAATGGGTTTGTTTCAATACCATCTTGTAAACCTTTTTCTAAACCTGGTGCAGCTGCAACACCACCATTTCTAGCCGTTCCAGGCCCATTTAGGCGAAGTACATCTTCATCAGGCATATCATTGATATTAATACCACCAATTTCTAACACACCTGCAAACTGGCTTGCCCCAAGCATAGGACCAAACAAATGAGTTATGGTCATTTGCGCCTGTACTGTATCTGACAAAATAAAGCCATCGGCATTTACACCTGACCCAAAAGGTTGTCCTGTAGTAACATCATAATGTTGAGAAATATTATTTAAATCATCTCTAAGACCTGCGTTATATAACTGCTGAGGCATAGCAGCAAAGAGTAATTCAACATCATCAATTTGTAAGGGTTCATCTTGACGATAACTGACTTCACCTGCAACAGCCGTATTACCTAAAGTAGTATTAAAACTTAGCGCATACATTTTAATATCTTCTGGGTATTGTAATTTTACTTGTGAGAAAGTAGAAAGATCATAGAGGTTCTCCTGTGTAATTGGATTGCCTGCCATGTACGTAAGATCTGTACCAATTGAAGTAGCACTAAAATTAGCTGTTTGACCAGCAAATAGAGGTCTACGACTATGATAATTTACATAATAAAGACTTAATTCAGTTTCATTTAATTCTGGTAAATACCAAGAAAAACGTAAACCATATTGACCACCATCATCAGGTTGCCATTCTGCGGTTTCGCCAGGTGAACGTAAAGTGATTTTAGTAGAGTAAGCTAAGTACATTTGTGCCGCTGCATCACTGTTTATTGCGCCAGTTCTTAACAAACCACCAATTTGATTCAAGCCAGCCATTAACGTAGTCACATCAATATCTGGGTTACCAGAGAACCCAAGTTGAACGTTGTTATTATCACCGCCATCACCAGCAAAATCATTGGTTGAAAAGTAACTTCCTGGTGGTGGTAAAATTGTTTTTTCCCACGAATATTGATAAAACGCTTCAATATTGAAGTTGTCAGTAACCCCTAATGAACCCCAAACCGCGCCAAAGGGAATGAAAGCTTCTTTTAACTCAGCGCCCGGTGCTTTTAATCGTGCAATATCTACTGGGTTTATTTCACTGATACCATGACCAATAAGTGTACTCTCTCCCCAGCTTATTACTTGCTGACCAGCACGGATCGAAAACGGCATATCACCTAAATCAAAATTACCATACACGTAAGCATCAAGTAGTCGAACATCGGTACAAACCTGCTTCTTTGCTTCACTGTCGTCACAAGGGTCATTCACTTGACCGCTAATTGGGTTTGTCCAACTGCGATCATTATCCATCATGGCAAAATCGTAGTAGTACATACCACGAACAAAAATACCCATGCCATCATAATGAACATCTAATTCGTGCGTACCTTTAATTAATTGAGAGAAAGATTCGCCTTTATCATAATTTAAATTACCATTATCACCGTTAGAGGAATAACCACCTGCTCCCTGCCATAACGTAACGTTTTTTGGATTTGCATTTAATGCGGCATTGTAATGACTAAAATCAAAACCATTATTTAAGTTATTGGCTTTAGCAACATTATCATTCCAATTACGATTTTCAGTACGCCAGCTTGAGCCAACACTAAATGTAGAGTCAAAACTAACGTCTACATCACCAAAATTCCATCTTGCAGCTTGTGCACTATTTAGACCAGCGCCTAAAAGTGTCATTGAAAGTGCGGCGGCAACACCAACGACTGAAGGTTTTTTTGAAAACCTGCGAGGGCTATTATTCATGTATTTTCTCCCCTGAAGCAAATCAAGTAATATATAACGTTACTCTATTGACTAAACATATCTAAAAGTAACATTTTGAACAAAACTTAAATGATTATTTGTTTTATTATTTATTAACTAACAAATGCGATAGCTAATTCACAATTGACAGTTAAACAATAATTGCATCATTTCAACTCGGTAGCAAGTGTAAAAAACAATAGTTAACTGACTGTATTTTAATGATTTGCATTTAACTATCAGTCGAAAACTTTCAATTGTTTAAAACGGGTGTTTTAAATCAAAAAAAGGAGCAGAATTTTATTTCAACTAAGTTAATGAAATATAGCTTATTTGTGACAAAAAAATGTACCAAATAAAACTAATGATGGTCTGACCACTGTTTAAAGCTATTACTCTAGTTGATTTAAAAAAAAGTAAACTAATCTATTTTTATTAAAGATAAAAATTTATTATTTTGTGTTTCCAAGCAGAAATGGCCATAAATTCCACCATTGGTTAAGTGCTTTCGTAAATGCATTGCTGGAAATTTTACCCTTGTCCCTAAATTTGTTGTTACAACAATAGATAATATTTCACCTCGGTAATAAGGTAAAAATTCATTTGCTGATATATTTAACGAAAAATAATACTTCATCTCAGTTTTATCATAGCTTTATGCTAAATCATTCTTTTAAAATATAGACTGATATATCAATAAATGCACATATCAGTCTTGCGTATACATTCAACTAAGACAATTATAATGTCAGTGACGCATCTAATTTTTCTTTCAGATCATTAGATAAATTAGGTAAGCATTGTAATCGTACTAATTGTGCTTTCATTAATTTTTTATGGGGTTCGCCAAAACTATTAAACTGAATGAGTGGTGTGATCAACCGAGAGGCAACTTGTGGGTTAATAGTATTCAGTGCAGCCACATTATTCGCTAAAAACTCATAACCTTTACCAGAGGTACAATGAAAGTATTTAGGGTTATTCATGGCAAAGGCACCAATTAGCGATCTTGCTCGGTTTGGATTTTTTAAACTGAATAAAGTATGTTCAGTTAAATTGCTTAGGTGAGTAAAAATTTCCTCACTAGCAAGCGTGGCTGAAAGAGAAAACCACTTATCCATAACTAACACCGTATCTTGCCACTGAGACTCAAACTTTTGCATTTGTTGAGTAAAACAACTTAAGTTGTATTTTGCGCTACAGCTTAATGCGGCTAGTGAGTCTGTCATATTATCTGACTCACTAAATTGTTGTTCCACCAATGCAGTATGTTTTTCAAGTGACGCTAAGTAATGCAAACAAATATTTTTTAATGCTTTATTACTTGTAATCTCGGCTTCAGAAAGTTTAGGGTTTTGTAGAATAGTTTTACAATCTTGAAGCTTTTCTAGTAACGCTTGTTCTAATCCTTGCGCTATAAACAAAGTAAGCGTTTGTATTGCAGAAACTAAAGCAAGGGGATCGACTTCGTCAATTATATCAGCCGCTTCATCAAAGCTTGGCAAAATTAGCTGCTCAGCAATAAAAGCCGCATCTTCATTAGCCGACAAAATTTCAGCAAAACACGTTAAAAGTTGTTTTGGTATCTGAAAGTCTGGCATTAAGGTTAGTGATTTCAGGTAAGACATTAATAATTTCTGTCCTGCATCCCATCGACAAAAACTGTTTTTAGCGCTGGCTATAATCGTCAGTAATTCATCGTCATTTTGAGCAAAATTTATTTTTATTGGTGCACTGAAATCTGCTAACAATGCGATGCTAGGTTTTGATTTAAACCCAGAAAATTTAACTACTTGAGATTTTTCTGTTAACTCAATCATATGCTTTTGTACATCGATTGCATCACGGTGATCTCCAATTAGCTCAATTTTAATTGGAATATGTAACGCTTCTGGAGCAACTTGAACTTTAGTTACTGGCGACTTCTGCGATAGAGTTAAACTGTATATTGATTCAACATCATCAAAATGTTCACTTACGCTGACGGTAGGTGTTCCTGCTTGACTATACCAACGCTTAAATTGCGTTAAATTTTTACCTGACGCGTCACTCATTGCATTAATAAAGTCATCACAGGTAACAGCCATACCATCGAATCGTTTAAAATAAAGATCCATTCCTGCTCTAAAGTTATCTTTACCTAGCAAGGTATGTAACATTCGGATAACTTCAGCACCCTTCTCATATACCGTTAACGTGTAAAAATTATTCATTTCCAAGACTTTTTCAGGGCGAATAGGGTGTGACATTGGCCCTGCATCTTCAGCAAATTGTTGTGAGCGTAATACTCGTACGTTTTGAATTCGTGTTACAGCACTCGAATGCATATCAGCACTAAATTGTTGGTCGCGAAAAACTGTTAGCCCTTCTTTCAAGCTTAATTGGAACCAATCTCGGCAAGTAACCCTGTTTCCTGTCCAATTATGAAAATATTCATGCGCTATAACTGCTTCAACATTAAAGTAATCAGTATCTGTCGCACAGGCTTTATCAGCTAAAACATATTTACTGTTAAAAACGTTCAAGCCTTTATTTTCCATTGCTCCCATATTGAAAAAATCTACGGCGACAATCATGTAAATATCTAAATCATATTCTAGGCCAAAGGTTTCTTCATCCCATTGCATTGATTTTTTTAGCGAAGCCATGGCATGTTCAGCTTTATGGCAATTTCCCTTATCTACAAATATTTCTAACGCCACTTCTTTATTTGAACACGTTATAAAGGTGTCTGTTAGTAAATCAAAATCACCTGCAACTAACGCAAAAAGGTAGCAAGGCTTTGGAAAGGGGTCAAACCAAGTTACAAAGTGTTTGTTATTATCTAAATCACCTTGCGATATTTTGTTACCATTAGAGAGTAAATACGGATATAAAGTTTTATCTGCTATCACTTTTGTAGTAAAAACCGCCATTACGTCAGGTCTATCAAGATAATAGCTGATACGGCGAAACCCTTCTGCTTCACATTGTGTACAAAAAGCATTTCCTGATTTAAACAAGCCTTCAAGCGACGTATTATCAGCAGGGTTAATTTGGGTAACAATGGTTAACGTAAACTTATCTTCACCTGTGAGTAACGTTAGGTTGTTCTCTGATATTGTATATTGCTCTGTTGAAAGCACCTTGTTATTAATTGACACTGAGAGCAAGGTTTGTTGTTCACCATCGAGAACAAGTGGTTCATTATGTTCACCTTGGCGAGATACTAACATTTCATTAATAACTTCAGTACTAGTATCGTTTAATTCAACAGTTAATTGGACAGAATGGATTGTATAAAATGTTGGCGTATAATCCGCTAAAAATCGTGAAGTTGTTTGAGTCATAAAAATCCAAATTTAGGTAAAAACAATAATTCAATTCATAAAGACATTTGTTAACGTCGGTAGTAAATTAATTATTATGCAGTATTAGTCAGTTTTTTTATTTTAAAACCCGCATAGGCATATATTACCGCAATTATGGGGTTTATTAGATTAAAAAAACAATAAAATATATAGTCATAAGACGTCAATGCTAATGCACCAAACATAAACGCACCACAGGTATTCCAAGGTATTAACGGTGATGTGATGGTACCAGAATCTTCAAGGGTTCTACTTAATACGGTAGGATGCAAGCCACGACGTTTATATTCCTCTTTAAACATTCTGCCAGGCATAACAATTGCCATGTACTGGTCAGCCGTAATTAAATTAGTACCTATACAAGTCATAATAGTGCTGGTGATTAAACTGCCTACTGATTTAGCTGTTTTCAATATAGATTCAACAAACTTAGCCAACATACCTAAGTGCTCTAATACTGCACCAAAACTTAATGCACACATAACTAACCAAATAGTATTTAGCATGCTTGACATTCCCCCACGACTGAGCAACTTATCAATTTCTTGATTACCAGTATTAACAACTATTCCATCAAAAAAAGCGGTCCAAATAACGGTAATATAGGCCGTTGTATTAGAAACCCCTTCTTTCGCCATTGTTAGAATTAATTCTTGCTGAAAAATACCAGACCAAATAGCACCAATAATTGCACCTATTGCAACAGCGGGGAAAGCGGGCATTTTTTTAAAAGCCAGTATGAGTAAAATCAACAAAGGTACTAAATTTATTACTGAAATATCATAAGTAGCTTCTAAGGTAGCGGTCAGCGCTTCAATACTGTCTGTATTTTCTATATTAGGTGATGAATGATTAAAACCAATAATCAAGAACAAGAGTAAAGCAATAGAAATAGAAGGAATTGTTGTCCATAGCATGTACCGTATATGGTCAAACAGTTCACTGCCCGCAACGGCGGGTGCAAGGTTTGTCGTTTCTGAAAGAGGTGATAACTTATCACCAAAATAAGCACCAGAAATGACCGCTCCTGCCGTAACAGCCGTAGACATTTCAAAACCATTTGAAATTCCTATAAATGCAACCCCTACGGTAGCTGCTGTTGTCCAAGAACTGCCAATGCTCATGGCAACAATACCACAAACAATACAACATGCTGCATAAAACCAATTAGGATCTATTATTTGTAAACCATAATAAATCATTGTTGGAACAGTTCCAGACAGTAACCAAGTACCTATTAATGCACCAACCGTTAACAAAATTAATAATGCACCCAAGGACAGAGAAATCCCCTTAACCATCGCTTTTTCAATACCATCCCATTGATAACCATTTTTCAGGCCAATTACAATAGCAATACCCATGGCTAATAAAAGTGCTATTTGATTTGGCCCAAAAGAAGAGTTATCTGAAAAGTAACCTACCGATGCAGTTAGCATTATCACCAGCGATACTAGTGGAATAGTAGCATCTAGCATACTAGGGGCTTTTGGTGATTTGCTTTTTATTGGTGCTTTATTTGACATTTTATGAAATTACCCTTTTATAATAGTTGTTATATAATTCATACTCATCGAGTTGATTATTTATTCATTTTATTTAAATATAAATACCTGTATTAAAATACAAGAAAGCCGCCCTTAGGGCGGCTTTCTTATTGATATATTCTTTTACTTTTTAGCTATTTTCCCCAAACTAACTAGGTCAAAAGTAATCCGTACCGTTTCATCTAAAAATGGATCAAGTTCATCTAAATCATCGGGTAAATCTTCAAGATCCTCAACTTGCTTTTTCCCTAACTTAGCAAGTCGTTCATTAGTTCGAATTAATCGCTTACTCTTACGCTCTTCACGTTCAGCTTTACGCGTTTCTAAATTCAAAGAAATGACTTTATCATCTTTCTCTGCTTTATACGTTTCAATATCATCAAGTAGATAATTAAACTCGCTATTCTCTTTAATACGTTCTTTATATAAAGAAGTTAAGTAGGTTACATCTGTTTCTACATCATTCAATTTAGCGTAATCAGCTCTATTAATTTGATCCCAAGGTAATGCATTCTCTTCTTTACTTTCCCCCCAGTCTTCAGGGTCTACCGCAGTAGGAAAAGCTATATCAGGTAAAACACCTCTATGTTGAGTGCTACCACCATTTATACGGTAAAACTTAGCAATAGTATATTGAATACTTCCTAATGGGTGTTCATATAAATCATAAACACGTCCTAAACCTCGATGCTGTTGCACAGTCCCTTTACCAAAAGTGTGTTCACCTACAATAATTCCACGACCGTAATCTTGAATTGCAGCAGCAAAAATTTCAGATGCTGAGGCACTGTAACGATCAACCATAACTGTTAACGGGCCATCGTAATAACTAATGCCATCTTTATCTCGATGAACATCTACGCGGTTTGCACCGTTTCTAATTTGAACAACTGGGCCTTTATCAATAAATAACCCCGTTAATAATGTTGCTTCTGGTAAAGAGCCACCACCGTTACCACGCAGGTCGACAATAATTCCCTCTACTTCTTGCTCTTTAAGCTTGGCAATTTCTTTTTTAACGTCACGAGAGAGATTATTATAAAAACTAGGGATTGTAATAATACCTAATTTTTTGCCTTGCTTAGTTGTATCTTTTTTAACTGTATTTTCTGTTTCTTCGGTATCTTTTTCTAATTTTTCAATACCAATACCTTCAAAGTACACTTCAGATTTAGCTGCTTTATTCTCTAATTTTATTTTATCTCGAACAATAGTTACTTCTTTAATATCAGAAATATCATCTGATTCACCAGATAATACTTGTAGTCTAACTGTCGTACCTTTAGGTCCTTTGATTTTATCGACAACGTCATCTAAACGCCAACCAATAACATCTTCAAAATCTTTTTCACCTTGGGCTACCCCCACAATGCGATCTTTAGGCTTTAAGCCTTTCGACATATCAGCAGGACCACCGCTAATAACACTCTGAATAACGGTGTAATCTTCTTCTGCACGAAGCACGGCACCAATACCTTCAAGTGATAAGTTCATTTCCATTTGGAAACGTTCTGCATTGCGTGGAGATAAATAAGAAGTATGGGGCTCAACTACACGAGCAAAGCTATTCATGACCAGCTGAAAAACATCTTCGCTCTCGCTTTGCTTAATTCTTTTAACCGCATATTTATAACGTTTAATCAGTACTTCTTTCGCTTTAGGCCATTCTTTACCTGCCAACAGTAAATTTAACACATCAGATTTAACCTTAATGCGCCATAATTCATCTAGCTCAGCCGTTGAAGTTGCCCAAGGTGCATCTTCTCGGTCGTATTCAAAAACTTCATCTTTACTAAAATCAAAGGGAGTTTCTGGTGAATTTTTATCCTCTGTTTTATTAGAAATAACAGGTGAATTAAGTAAGTCAAGGGCAAACTGGTACCGTTCTAAACGTCGTTGCATATTTAAATTATAAATATCGTACGCAGCTGACAACTTTCCTCGAGCAAATACATCATCAAACCCATCACTGTTTTTTTCTAATGTTGTAATGTCTGAGGCTAAAAAGATATTGCGTGAATAATCAAGCTGCTTTATATAGCGGTCAAATACTTCTTTCGATAACGCGTCATTAATCTTAATTTTTTTATAGTGCCCTCGGGTAAAGCTTGCTGCAATTCGTTTACTCGCTGTTGCATGTTGGCTTTCAGGGCTGAGTACAGGTAGGAGGGTATCTTTGGTTGTATCATCAAATGCAAACGCATTATAGCTACTTAATGAAAAACTTACCGACAATGATACGGCAAGTGCTATACGACAAAATTTTTGCATGCACGCTACTCCAAACGATGATAAACATTCAAGCCTAACAATCATAAAAGATAATTTGTTAAACTTTAATTCTCTTTGTAAGGCGACTTTTAACCACTAACGGCATAAAAGCCCCCACAAATAATGTACTATTTTTACTGATTAAAAATACATAAACATATTAAATTATGAATATATATTTTGCATCTGTGTTTTAATTGTCATGCCAGAATCAAGTTGCACACTAACATCTTTACCAGCAATGTCTGTAATAGTTGCATTCATAGGTGCATTACCTAACTGAACTTTAACTTTACTACCTATTTTTATTGTAGCGGAATCTACTTGTTTCAATGGTGGTAATTCTTTTTTCACCGATTGACGTTTAGCAGATTTAATAGATTTAAACTTTTCAACGTCACGTTTATCTGCCCCCTCCCCTTTGTTTTTGCTAGTTTTAGATGGTTTTTTATCATCTTTTTCTTGCGGTTTTTTATTGGGTGAAGAATTGTTACCAAATTTGTCTTGGCTTTCTTTTAATGTTTTACTGGCGTAATTTGCTTGTTCTTCATCTATTTCAGCAACGGTATTACCATCAATATCTACACGAAAAGCGCCTACCTTAATTGCTTTAAGATAACGCCAACTACTCGTATAATGTCTTAATGCTTGGCGTAAGCGAGTTTTGCTAATGGTTTCATCATCATTCAGTTTTTCAGCTAAATCTTGAAAAATTCCAATTTTCAATGGTTTTACTGGTCCTTTTAGCGAAAAACATGCAGGAAATTTTTCGACTAAATAGGTAATAACATCTTTGGTGCTTATTCGTTTAATTTGAGTTTCCATAAATACACTTTTATACAGTTTCAGTTAAATTGTTTAAATTAATAATCTTGGGATTGTAGGTGTTGGTCTCTGTTTTCTAATACGTGTCGACACCAATCGTAAATATCTTCAGATGCTAAATCAGGCAATTCTTCCTGCCCAATCCATGTATCCCATATCAAAGCCAATAGCTGCTCTAATACTTCAGTTTCTATATCTTCTTCCGCTAAATCATAGAACGTATGGTAAAACTCATTGATTTTCTCTACAACTTGTTCTTCCTGACCATCCCAATCACCAACAATGGCTTCTGTGACTAGATAATCATGTATTACTACAAATTCTTTCATGGTGTTAATACTTCATTACGCTAATTTCACTTTTCTAATAACAAGCTTTGCTCGAACATTGCAACGATGGCTTCTAAACCATCTTGATCTTCTTGGTCAAAACGTTGAAAACTAACGCTATCAATATCCAAAACCGCTATTATATCACCGTTAAGTTGAACGGGGATAACAATTTCAGAATTCGTTGCTGCATCGCAAGCAATATGTCCGTCAAATTGATGAACATCATCGATACGTTGTGTTGTTTTTGTTTGAGCTGCCGTTCCGCAGACCCCTTTCCCTAAGGGAATTCGAATACAAGCAACTTTACCTTGAAACGGTCCTAAAACAAGTTCTTCTTCAATGATTCGATAAAAACCAAGCCAATTCACTTGTTCTAACGCGTCAAAAAGTAAGGCGGAGATATTTGCCATATTGGCGATAGGGTCTGTTTCATCATGTATTAATGCTTTTGTTTGCATTAATAATTCTTGATAAAACGCTGTTTTACTAACCAAGGAGATATACCAACAATTAAAATGTAGCTTAAAAAGGCATAACATACCCTGAAAGCTACCTTAATTAAAGCTTTTATATTGATGAAACTATAATTTACTCTCATTTAGTCGTTTGAGCACTCTCGCTACTCAATTGAATAATTTACCAAAACACTTGCGCTAATTTCTTTTGTACCAACTTGTGAGCTATGTTCAAAAGACGATTTAACCATCATTGACTCGTTGTATCGTGCTCTGTAATGATTGTTACTGACTTCTTTAAGATAGACCAACTTACCTAATTGATGTCCTGCTTGATTAGCAATGTTTGATGCTTTTAATTTTGCATTATTAATCGCCAACAATAATGCTTGTTGATAATGTTTATCTGTGTCATCTACAGTCATAGCAAGAGGAGAAATATGCGTAACGCCAATTTTTATCACTGCATTCAAAAATCGATCATAATCGTCGATATCAGAAAAGTTAACCGTAATATTTCTACTTAATTCAAAATACTGTGGCAGAACATGCTCAACATAGGAAGATGTACTTGTACCCACATGAACCTTACTTTTTTGATTGTTCGCTAATGGCTGGTTAACTTCCAATCCGCGAACATTTATTTTCGATTCTTCTTCAATAATACGCAAATATACCCGTGCAGAGTTAATGTTATTGGCTTTAACACCTAAGCTTTTTGCAACATCAATCACTTGATTACTTTTACTATCCACAATGGCTCTAATTTTATCGGTAAAGTGACCTTTTTCAGCTATTGATAAAGTTAAAGAAAACTGATTAGGCTCAACCAAAATTGTGCCTTGTCCTGTCACTTCAATTCCTGATTCTTGCGTAACCGCATATACATTATTAGATAAAATCAAACATGCACTAATAGCAAATGCATTTATAATAAGTGATGTATTAATTTTGAGCATATTTTTTCCTATGTATTTAATCCATTGTATTTATAAACTTTTTAAAATGCTTCTTTTCTTCTTCTGAAGCATTTTGCCACCAGTATTTTAACATGGGTAGTGCATTAATCTGTATCAATTTGTTATTCAGACCATTTGTTGTGGTAGGTGGTGTAGTAGGAATGGTTGTTTGGCTTAAAGACTGAACTTTAGAAATGATTGCTTTTTTATCATGATTAATAGCTTGTTGATTAGTATAAGAACTAATTGCCGACTCTACTTGTTCTGCAATTTTATAATCAGCTACGCTTTCCAACTCAATAGGTAACTCTTGGTTATTTTCATCTGTTAAAATAAGTGTGGGTGATTTAGAAAAGGCTTCTGATTGTGCTAAATTTTTGATAGTCGAGGTTTTTAAACTAAGTGTTTTTTGTTGATCAACTAAGAGTTTTACAACAAAATCTTTCGATTTTACTACTCTATCTTCTGCAAAATTTAGATCTTCAAAAACATCTTTATAGTGTATCACTAAGGCATATTGACCAGGTTTTAGTGAAAATTTAGTCGTGTGGTTAAGAAAACCATGATCAACTATTTTGTTATTAATGTGACTGACAATTAAGTTATCAGATACTGTTAACGTTGTTGCCCACAGTGAAAATGAAATAGTAGTATTTAATAAAAATAAACCTAACGCCAAAATAAACCTAGTCAAAATAAAATTCCTTATACAATAATTATAAGTTCATTTATAAACTGACTAGGCTTGAATGCAAACCTTTATTTAACTAATTTAGGCTAAAGTACTAGTGGGATGTATTAACAAAGCGCTAGAAACTGTCTGCTGGAATTCTAACCCAACCTTCCATCAAAACTCTGGCACTTCGACTCATAACAACCTTATTTACAGTCCACTTCCCTGCTACCTCAATTGCTTCAGCTCCTACTTTTAATGTACCTGAAGGGTGACCAAATATAACGCTTTGCTTGTCACCTCCACCAGCAGCCAAGTTAACAAGCGTTCCAGGAATAGCCGCAGCGGTACCTATGGCAACTGCTGCTGTTCCCATCATGGCATGATGCAATTTCCCCATAGAAAGCGCACGAACGTGTAAGTCAATATCTTTTGAAGACACGGCTTTACCACTTGATGTTGTGTAACCTTGAGACGGTGATACAAAGGCAATTTTAGGGGTATGTTGACGGCCTTGCGCCTCAGATAATTCTTTAATTAAGCCCATTTTAAGCGCACCATAAGCTCGAATCGTTTCAAAACGTGCTAGCGCAGCCTCATCACTATTAATCGCTTCTTGTAGCTCAGTGCCTGTATAACCAATCTCATCGGCGTTCAAAAAGATAGTAGGAATACCAGCCGTGATCATAGTTGCTTTAAATGTTCCAATATCAGGAACAACCAAATCATCAACAATATTACCAGTAGGAAACATAGCTTCACTGGGATCAACAGGGGCTATGAATGCTACAGGCACCTCGGCTGCGGGGAAAGTTACGCCATCAAGCTCAAAATCACCAGTTTCTTGCACTTCCCCACCAACAATAGGTACTTGCGCAATAATAGTTTTTGAAATATTTTTTTGCCAAATATGAACGGCACAAACACCATTTTCTGGAATACGTTCTTTATCAACTAAACCCGAGCTAATCGCAAATGAGCCAACCGCAGCCGTTAAATTTCCGCAATTTCCACTCCAATCGACAAAGGCTTTATCAATGGCAACTTGACCAAACAAATAATCAACATCGTGATCTTTTTTTTCCGATTTAGCTAATATAACCGTTTTACTCGTACTTGACGTTGCACCACCCATTCCATCAGTTTGTTTGCCATAAGGATCTGGACTACCAATAACACGTAATAATAAATTATCACGGGCAGTACCTGGTACTTGAGCACTTTCAGGCAAATCTGTTAAATTAAAAAATACGCCTTTGGATGTACCACCACGCATATAAGTAGCAGGAACTTTTACTTGAGGTAAGTGTACATGAGGAACGTCAGACATCTCGTTCTCCTTTATTTTTGTTAAATAAAAAGCGGTACCAACATAATATTAAGTACCGCTTAAATTGATTATTTTAGCGAAACTTAATTAGCGTTTGACTCTAAAAAATCATTCGCAAACTTTTGAAGTACGCCGCCTGCAGCATAAACAGAAACTTCTTCAGCTGTGTCTAAACGACATTTGACAGGAATATCAATAACTTCACCATTCTTACGAGTCATCACCACAGTCATAACAGCACCTGGTGCGGTTGTGCCTGTCACATCATACGTTTCAGTACCGTCAATATTGTAAGTATGACGAGTTTCGCCATTAACAAATTGTAGCGGTAACACACCCATGCCAACTAAGTTAGTACGGTGAATTCGTTCAAAACCTTCTGCAACAATCACTTCAACACCCGCTAAACGAACCCCTTTTGCAGCCCAATCGCGTGAAGAACCCTGACCATAGTCAGCACCAGCAATAATAATTAAGGGTTGCTTGCGTTCCATATACGTTTCAATAGCTTCCCACATACGTGACTCTTTACCTTCAGGCTCAATGCGTGCTAAAGAACCTTGTTTTACTTCACCGTTATCATCCTTACACATTTCATTGAATAATTTCGGGTTAGCAAAGGTTGCACGTTGTGCTGTTAAGTGATCACCACGATGGGTTGCATAAGAGTTAAAGTCAGCTTCGGGTAAGCCCATTTTATCTAAGTATGCTCCTGCCGCAGAGTTCAATTGAATAGCATTTGACGGAGATAAATGATCCGTGGTTATGTTGTCACCAAGCACAGCTAACGGTCGCATACCTTTCATGGTACGTTCACCAGCTAAAGCACCTTCCCAATAGGGTGGACGACGAATATAAGTACTCGATAAATCCCAATCATATAATGGGCTTTCTGCAGGCTCAAATGCGCCTAAATCAAACATTGGCGTATAAACTTTTTTGAACTGCTCTGGTTTAACACTTGCGGCTACAATAGCATCGATTTCTTCATCACTCGGCCAAATATCTTTCAAGGTAATATCATTCCCCTGTTGATCTTGTCCTAAAATGTCTTTTTCAATATCAAAACGTATAGTACCAGCAATAGCATAGGCAACAACTAATGGCGGTGATGCTAAAAATGCCTGTTTGGCATAAGGGTGAATACGTCCATCAAAATTACGGTTACCTGACAAAACAGCTGTTGCGTATAAATCTCGATCAATAATTTCTTGTTGAATTTTAGGATCTAACGCCCCTGACATACCGTTACAGGTGGTACATGCATAACCCACAATACCAAAACCTAATTTTTCCATTTCAGGTAACAAGCCTGAATCTTCTAGATAAAGTTTGGCAACTTTAGACCCTGGAGCAAAGGATGTTTTCACCCATGGTTTACGCACCAAACCTAATTCATTAGCGCGTTTGGCAATTAAACCAGCAGCAACAACATTACGAGGGTTTGAGGTATTAGTACATGAGGTAATTGCCGCAATAATTACTGCACCGTCTGGCATTTCGCCTTTGGCTTCTTGCGCTTTACAGCTGTCTAAGTTTTTTGCAATATGTTTTGAGGTCAAATCTGCTGTCGCTAAACGACGATGTGGATTTGAAGGACCAGCCAAATTACGACAAATGGTTGATAAATCAAATTCAAGAACACGCGGGTACTGAGCTTCAGTTAAATCATCAGCCCATAAACCTGTCTGTTTTGCATAGGTTTCAACTAACGCAACTTGTTCTGGCTCACGGCCTGTCATTTTTAAATAATCAATGGTTTGTTCATCAATATAAAACATACCTGCAGAAGCACCATACTCTGGTGTCATATTTGATATAGTTGCACGATCACCTATAGTTAACTCTTTCGTACCTTCACCAAAAAATTCTAAGTAAGAAGATACAACTTTTTCATTACGTAAAAATTCAGTTATGGCTAAAACCATATCAGTAGCAGTAATACCTGGTTTACGTTTGCCCGTTAGTTTAACGCCAATTATGTCTGGTAAGCGCATCATTGAAGGACGACCAAGCATAACCGTTTCAGCTTCTAGGCCGCCAACACCAATAGCAATAACACCTAGTGCATCAATATGCGGCGTATGGCTGTCTGTTCCTACACAAGTATCAGGAAATGCAACACCATCACGAGCTTGAATAACAGGTGACATTTTCTCTAAGTTAATTTGGTGCATAATGCCGTTTCCAGCAGGTATTACATCAACATTTTTAAAGGCTGTTTTAGTCCACTCAATAAAATGAAAACGATGTTCATTACGATGATCCTCTATCGCGCGGTTTTTATCGAAAGCGTCTGGATCAAAACCTGGTGCTTCTACTGCTAGTGAATGATCAACAATTAATTGTGTTGGAACAACAGGATTTACTTTTGAAGGATCGCCACCTTGGTCAGCAATTGCATCCCTAAGCCCCGCTAAATCAACCAATGCTGTTTGCCCTAAAATATCGTGACAAACTACACGCGCAGGATACCAAGGAAAATCGAGATCTTGCTTGCCTTCAATGATTTGCTTTAATGAGTCTGTTAATGTGTCGGGGTCACAACGGCGAACTAGCTGTTCTGCTAGTACACGTGAGGTGTAAGGTAATTTTGCATAAGCACCTGTGCTTATGTCTTCAATTGCTGAGCGGGTATCAAAATAATCTATATTTGCACCCGGCAATGGTTTGCGGTAATTATAATTCATGATTTTTCCCAAATAACTAGCCAAACTCTGATCTAATTGACTTAAATTTTTGTTATAAACTAAACAATACAATTTACACCTAGTTCATAGTAAAAACTGTACATATAAATATATGATAATTTTCTAACGATGAATTAGGCGTAGATTACAAGTTTGCTTACCTTTGCGCTATTGGTGTAACGGTACGAGGCTCTGCACCTACATAGTCTGCTGACGGACGAATAATACGGTTATTGGCGCGTTGTTCCATAACATGCGCAGCCCAACCAGTTAAACGTGAGCAAACAAAAATAGGGGTAAATAACTTAGTTGGTATACCCATATAGTTGTATGTAGACGCATGGAAAAAGTCAGCATTACAGAATAATTTTTTGGTATCCCACATAAACTCTTCACAAGCAACAGAGATATCATAAAGTGAAGTATCACCATTTTCTTCAGCTAGTTTTTCAGACCATGCCTTGATGATAACGTTACGTGGATCAGAGGTACGATATATTGCATGACCAAAGCCCATAATTTTTTCTTTACGTTCTAACATGCCTGCCATTTGAACTTTAGCATCTTCAGGCGACTTAAATTTTTCAATCATATCCATAGCAGCTTCATTCGCACCGCCATGAAGAGGACCACGCAATGTACCAATAGCACCAGTAATACATGAGAACATATCAGATAACGTTGAAGCACAAACACGTGCTGTAAAGGTAGATGCATTAAATTCGTGCTCAGCATATAAGATCAAAGATACATCCATAACACGTTCATGTTGTGCTGAAGGACTTTCACCGTTTAATAAACGCAAAAAATGACCACCTAATGAGCTTTCATCACTCATACAATCTATTTCAACGCCCTCATGTGAATATTTATACCAAAAACACATAATCGCAGGGAAAGCTGCCAACAAACGGTTTGCCGCTTTATTTTGTTGTGAAAAATCAGTTTCTGGCTCAACATTACCTAAGAATGAACAACCTGTACGCATAACATCCATAGGATGTGCTTCTTTGGGGATAAGTTTCAATACTTCTTTTAGTGCTTGTGGAATATCACGCATAGCAAGCAATTCAGCTTTATACTCAGCTAACTCACTTGACGTTGGTAATTCACCGTTAAAAAGTAAATAAGCGACTTCTTCAAAGGTTGCATTTTCTGCTAAATCAGCCACATCATAACCACAATAGGTTAAACCACTACCAGATTTACCAACCGTACATAGTGATGTTTCACCTGCACTTTGACCACGCAATCCTGCGCCACTTAGTTTCTTATCAATAGCTTTATCAGTCATTATTCTCTCCTCATTCTTTATATGTATAATATTGTTCAAAGTTCAAACTTTTATTTACAATTGATTTTAACTTAGCATTAGTTTGCTCTCGTTCATAAAAGAGCACTAAGTTGATGCCTATCATTAAGCACTTTTTCATTATTAAATTGAGCTAAATAACAATAAATTTACTTATTTTTTCCTTCAGCAAACAATGAATCTAATTTTTGTTCATAATCGTGATAACCAAGATAATCGTATAAATCCATACGTGTTTGCATATTATCGATTTCTGCTTTTTGATCGCCATCAGTTAATAATGTTCTGTATACAGACTCTGCTGCTTTGTTCATTGCTCTAAAGGCAGACAATGGGTAAAGCACCATTGCACAGCCCCACTCACCTAACTGTTCTTTATTCCATAATTCAGTTTGCCCAAACTCAGTAATATTTGCTAAAACAGGCACATCTAATGCTTGTGTAAAGGCACGGTAATGCTCTTCTGTTTGAATAGCTTCAGCGAAAATACCATCAGCTCCTGCGGCAACATACGCTTTAGCACGTTCAAGGGCTGATTCTAAGCCTTCTTGAGCAAAAGCATCAGTACGCGCCATAATAAAAAAATCAGGGTCTATACGTGCATCTACGGCAGCTCGAATACGATCAACCATTTCTTCAGTTGAAACAATTTCTTTATTTGGACGGTGTCCACAACGTTTTTGTGCTACTTGATCTTCTATATGAACAGCAGCTGCGCCTGCTTTTTCCATATCGCGTATTGTTTTAGCAATATTGAAAGCACCGCCCCAACCTGTATCAATATCAACTAATAAAGGCAATGAAGATGCTGCTGTAATACGTGCTACATCGGCAACCACATCATTTAATGACGTCATACCTAAGTCAGGTAAACCATATGAAGCATTGGCAACACCACCACCCGATAAATAAATAGCTTGGTGACCTAATTTTTCAGCCATCATTGCGCAATATGCGTTGATAGTACCAACAACTTGCAGTGGTTTATTATTCGTTAATGCTTGGCGAAATTTAGCACCTGCAGACATTGGCTTAGACACTGATGAATCTTTAGACATAATATTTCCTCTACTTATTTTCGTTAAGTTCTGATAATTCTAGTTGTGAAATTTTGTTTTCTATATTTTTCCTTGATGCGGCAATATGACGACGCATTAATAATTCAGCCAATTCACCATCTCTATCACTAATGGCCTGAATAATTTGAGAGTGCTCATTAAACGCACGACTAGCTCTAGGGCTATTCATACCAAATTGACAACGGTACATACGCACTAAGTGATATAGCTGACCACAGATCAAATTAATTAACTGTTTATTATGGCTGCCTAAAATAACTTTATAATGAAAATCAAGATCACCCTCTTCTTGATAGTAAGCAACACCATCTTTTAACTCTTGTGTTTGGCTATGAAGTTTAAGCATAGCTTTCATATTATCAATTTCAACATCAGTCATATTTAATGCTGCTTGACGACATGCCATACCTTCAAGTGCTTCTCGGGTAATATAAAGTTCAAGTAAACCTTCAATTGTACAATCAACAACCCTTGAACCAACATTGGCTTTACGCTCAATTAAATGACACTTCTCTAAACGATTTAACGCTTCGCGCAGAGTAGAACGACTAATTTGATACCGTTTAGCTAATTCAGGCTCACTGATTTTGCTCCCCGCAGGAATATTGCCTTCAACAATAGCGTATTGTATTTGTTCAAAAACTTTATCAGCGGTAGTTACAGCTTCAGGCTGAGTAGGATTTATTAAGTACATAGTGGTAAAACCTTGCTTATGATATTGTAATTATTTTGATTACTGCCAGCCTTTAATTGTCGACATATTTTATTTTACACAAGAATAATAACGTGTTTTTATTAAATTGCAAGTAGACTTAAGTATTATTGTCGACAATTTGGTTTTATTACTTTTTTAAAGGCAAAAAAAAAGCCCACGCAATACACTACTATTGCGTGGGCTTTCTATTTTTCACTTTATGTACACTGCCTTTATATAAAAGAAAGTGGCATCCCTAAGGGGATTCGAACCCCTGTTACCGCCGTGAAAGGGCGGTGTCCTAGGCCTCTAGACGATAGGGACACTGAATTAACTTAACACTAAGTTAATACAAACTATCTACCAGATTACTCTGGTGATTCAGCTAATTGTATCTTATTAGAAATAAAAAACAAAAGCTCAAACTCTAAATTCTTATTGTTCATTTATCTAAGACAAATGCCAGTATAAGAGACTGCTTCACTTTTTATACGCACTTTCGTTTAAAGGAGAGTGGCATCCCTAAGGGGATTCGAACCCCTGTTACCGCCGTGAAAGGGCGGTGTCCTAGGCCTCTAGACGATAGGGACACTAAAACTGATAATTTACCAATTTATATAACAACGCTTATTATTTAATAAGTATAAGCAAACTTATAATTTATTAATAACGACTACCGTTACTAATAAAATTAGTGGCATCCCTAAGGGGATTCGAACCCCTGTTACCGCCGTGAAAGGGCGGTGTCCTAGGCCTCTAGACGATAGGGACACTAAAACTATCTATTTTTTGTTTTGAATTAATCGAAAACAAAAAACCTAATCTTGGTGGAGCTATGCGGGATCGAACCGCAGACCTCTTCGCTGCCAGCGAAGCGCTCTCCCAGCTGAGCTATAGCCCCGCTTGTTTAAATACTCTTCTTAAAAAGAAGTAATTCAAACGGTTATATTTATTCACTGGCCTAATAGCAAATAAATATTATTCCTTAGCTTTAGAAAAGATAAGAAAACACTTTTAGCTAGGCACCGCTCGTAAGAGTTGAACACTTGCTGAAAACGAGGCGCATTCTAAGCAGCAGCCTCGAAAGTGTCAACACTTATTTTAAAAAAAACCTGAAAAGATGGCAAAAAAACATTTGAATGATTACATTAACACCAACTTGGTTAATTTTTACTTAACTGTTTGTTTGGTAGTACAATTTATGCGCTCTCCAGTATTTGTTCTATCAAGGAGACAAAATAGTTAAATTCACTGCATAATACTACCCTACTTTCTTTTTCAAGTATTTACAGGTATTGTTTGTTAACCAATTATATACGCGTTTTGTTGGTTAACTTTATTATTGGTTAACTTAGTATATTTAGTATATAGAGCTGTAATCAATATAATGTAGAGTTGTAAATTATCAATGCAATTAAATAAATTAAATATTGTTGCTATAGGCGGCGGTCATGGCTTAGGTAGGGTATTGTCTACACTTTCATTTATGGAAGATAAGTTAACAGGTATTGTAACAACAACTGATAACGGTGGTTCAACAGGAAAATTAAGGAAACGCAGTAGCTCAATTGCATGGGGCGATTTACGAAATTGTTTAACCGAACTTGTTGACAGTAATTCGATTGGAAGCCAACTATTTAATTTCCGTTTTGATGGTAACGATGAGTTAGGTGGCCATAATCTAGGAAACCTCATTTTATTTGGTTTAGGGGAAATACAATCACGCCCTTTAGACTCGATTAAACTCGTACGTCGTTTATTAAGAGTACGTACACAAGTCTTACCTATGTCTGAAACACCAACTGACTTAATGGCTTTCTATCCTGAAGGACGTTGCAGAGTTGGTGAGCTTTCGGTGGATGACATGCCAATTATGCCAAAAAGTTTAATGCTTGCTCCTTTAGTCAAATCTATAAAACCTTGTGTAGATGCAATAAATAATGCCGATCTCATTATATTAGGTCCTGGTAGCTTTTTAACCAGTATCGTTCCTCCTTTACTTATTAGAGACATTAGTAATGCTATTACGAACAGAAAAGGGCACTGCGTGTTTATTGATAATGTGGTGTCCGAAAACAGCCCTGCTGCCAAACTGTCGATAGATGAAAAATTAGACTGGATAAACAATAACATAGGCTGCTGTCCCATTGACAGTGTAATTTGCCAAGACCCGGCCACTACATCAGATAAAGTTAAAATTATTTGTCGTGACTTAGCACACCATAAAGTGCCCCATCATCACGATAAGAAAAAACTTATTAGTGCACTTGAAGATTGTTTAGTTAGTGTTGATTACAAGCGTAAGCTAGCGTAAGTGTTCTAAGACAAACGTGTAAACAAACGCTGAGATGTTATCCGATTTATAAGACCTTTACGTTACTTAACCTGAACTCGGTTTAAGAGATAGTTAACAAATTGAAATACCAGTAAAAATTATTTTAATATATCTCTAGCTTGATAGTTTTTCTTAATTCAAGGCAAATTTCGCGTCAATAGCTGGC
>Ga0193955_1000134_pt1 | contig 48308 bp, 57 predicted proteins | sample BB_6_MG_FD_140343 | JGI IMG/M metagenome (GOLD analysis project Ga0193955, IMG submission 140343) | Microbial mat bacterial communities from the Broadkill River, Lewes, Delaware, United States - BB_6_MG | ecosystem: Environmental > Aquatic > Freshwater > River > Microbial mats | place: USA... | reverse complement strand
TTTAGAGAAAAAATTGATATGGCAATAAATAGTTGTAATAATATTAAGGATTTAAAATTTTTAAATGAGAAGTTAGAATATAAGGTAAAAAGTGAAATAGAAAAAAATAGGCAATCAGAAAAAATGATTATTGCTCAATCAAAACAAGCTGTGATGGGAGAAATGATTGAAATGATTGCACATCAATGGCGACAACCTATTACAGCAGTAAGTATGATTTCTAATAATTTGATTTATTCTCTTGCAATTGATAATTTAGATAAAAATGTATTTTTAAAAGAATTAAATACTATTAATTCTCAAGTTATATTTCTATCAGAAACAATAGATAACTTTAGAAGTTTTTTTAAACCTGCTATAAAAAAAGAGAAGGTTAGTCTTCAACAAATTATTCAAGATGCTATAAGTCTTGTAGATAAACAACTTGAGAATAAAAATATTAAGTTGTATTTTAAAACTAGTGAAAATATTAAATTTTATTTGTTTAAAAATGAACTTATCCAAGTGTTATTAAATGTAATTGCAAATGCAAAAGATGCTTTGCTTGAAAATGATGTTGATGAGCCATTTATAAAAATAGATTATGAAAAAGTTGATGATTCTATTTGTATAAATATAGAAGATAATGCTAAAGGTATAAAAAAAAGTGTTATGCCAAAAATATTTGAACCATATTTTTCAACAAAATTGGAAAAAAATGGAACAGGATTAGGTTTGTATATGTCAAAAATAATTGTAACTGAATATATGAATGGTGAAATTTATGCCTTGAATACGAAAGTGGGAGCTAAATTTGTAATTAAAATTAGAATTGATAAATGAAAAATTTAATTAATCTCAAATCTTTGATTAAAATTTTGTCATTTTGTATCTTTTATTTTTAATATTATAGTAAAATTTAAGTTCTGGTTTGTTAAAATCACATTCCAAATATGAGAATGACTCATTTAACTAGAATCTCTGCTTTAAAAGCAGATTATCTTGAGTTTAAGTCTCGTTTTACAATATTCTTATTTTTATAATCTGGGGTATCGCCAAGTGGTAAGGCAACGGCTTTTGGTGCCGTCATTCGAAGGTTCGAATCCTTCTACCCCATCCACAAACTTTTCTAAACTTTTCCCAAATTTTTTTAACTGCTATTAATCCAAAATTCAATAGAATAAGCAAAATAACGAAAATAGATTTTATTTTCAAAAGGTATAAAATGAGTGATAGATTACATGAAATCATTGCAGAAGTTGGAATGATTCATAAAACAGTTTTAGAAAGTAATAAAATAGCAGATGCAGATCAAGTTTTAGAATATGTTGAAGATTTTGAAGACGATGTAAAAGAACATTATTTAGTTTTACTTTTACAATATTATTTTCAAACAAATGATCTTAAAAACTTTAAAAAGATTATAGTTTTAGGCTATAAATTTGATTTAAGAATGAATGATATAAAAGAAGCTTTTTTAAATATTAAATCAAATGAAGATAATGTAATTGGATTTTTAGAAGATAATGTTGTTTTCTTTAAAGATACAACTTACAAAGAATCTTTACATAGAATGTATAAATATTATTTAGAGAATGAAGAACTTCAAGTTTCACTTGAAGAGACAATTGAACTTATAAAAATGAATAGATATGTATGTGCTTTTGCGTATAAAAACAGAGAAGAAGAGTATGCAAAATTCTTTTTAAATGAAGAATTACTAGAGTCTTTAAAACGTGATTTACCGTATCTTTTGAAGTAGTAAATTGAAATTTAAAAAAGTTCATGTAGAGATTACAAATATTTGTAATCTAAAATGTAGTTTTTGTCCTCCTAAAACAGTGCCTAATGAAACTATGAATTTAGAAAAATTTGATAAATTAAATTTTCAGCTAAAAGATTTTACAAAGGAACTAGCTTATCATATAGTTGGTGATCCTTTAGTTTTGTCAAATCTAGAAAGCTATTTGAATATAAGTTTAAAACATAATTTAAAAGTAAATATTACTACAACTGCTAATAATCTAAAAAAAGAACATTTTGATGTTTTAATGAATGAAACAATAAGACAGATAAATTTTTCAATTAATTCATATAATGCAAATTCTCATAAAAAAACTTTAGATGAATATATCAACCCTATTTTAGATTTTTGCGAGTATGCACTTTCTAAAAATCAACATTTTTTTATAAACTTGAGGATTTGGAATTTAGATGAGCATCAAAGTGCTAAAGAGTTTAATAAACAAGTATTTCAAAAAGTAAATGAAAGATTTGATTCTAATATTGATATAGCTGAGCTTTATGATGTAAATAAACCTAGACCAAAAAATATAAGAATTGCTAGAATGATGTTTTTTAATTTTGATGAATATTTTAATTGGCCAAGTTTGAATAATGATTTTGTCTCAAAAGAAGGAACTTGTTATGGGCTTGATTCACATTTTGGAATTTTAAGCTCAGGAAATGTTGTTCCTTGTTGTTTGGATAAAGATGCAATTATTAATCTTGGAAATATAAATAATTCACAATTAAAAGATATCTTAAGTTCAAATAAAGTCAAAGATATAAGAAAAGGTTTTAAAGAAAATAGAGTTATTGAAGAGTTTTGTCAAAAATGTGAATATAGAACACGTTTTGATAAACCTAAAAAAGAATCAAAGAATATAGAAGTAAATAAAGGAGAAGCAGAATCATGTTAGAAGGACAAATTATAGGGCTTAGCGTAAGAGACTTTTTTACTAAACCCATGTTAAAAATTGCAATACTTCCTTTGCTTCTTACAATGTTAATTATGTTGATAATTTTTTATTCAGCAGCTGATTATGGTTTTGATTCTTTGCAAATTACTATTGAGCAATCACAAAATGGGCAAGATATAGATATTGATGAAAATGCCCCCTTTTATTTTGTATGGATGATGTCTTTATTTGCTTTTTTATTTAAGTATTCTATTACTTCTTGGTTAGTTGGGTTTTTAGTTTATACTGTGGGAACTATTTTTGTAATGATGTTTTCAGTTCTTATAACTATTGCAATTATTGGATTTTTAACTCCAATGATTTTAACTATTCTTCAAAAAAGACACTATTCTCATTTGGAAATACATCCTTTTGGAACACTTCTTAGTCCTTTATGGGTTTTGCTAAAAAGTACTTTTGTAATGTTGTTATTATTTATACTTTTAATCCCTTTATATTTTATTCCTCTAATAAATATTATTGCTATAAACATCCCTTTTTATTATTTTTTTCATAAATTATTAACTTTTGATGTAGCATCAACAATATTGAGTAAAGATGAATATGTATTGATTCACGCAAGAAAAGCAAATAGCTTTAGATTTAGAACAATCTTTTTATATTTTGTTTCTATGATTCCTTTTATTACACTTTTCTCTGCGGTATTTTATATTATATATTTAGGACACTCTTATTTCTTACAACTTGAAAAACTAAGAGGAATTGATTTAAATGCAAAAGATATTAATAGTGATTTAAGAAGTGAAAATAAAGAAGAAAGAAAATTAATAGAAGAAAAATAAAATTTAAGGATTAGGATAAAGATTATAAAACTAATCTATATCCTGTTCCTTGAACATTTCTAAGCGCTTCTTCTGGAAGCTTTTTTCTAAAGTTTTTTATAAATAGTCTCATAGCATTTGGAGTCATTACACTATCTTCATTCCAGATAATATTTTCCATTTCATCATAAGTAATGATCCTATTTTTTTGAATAAGCAATTTCAAAAATTGATTCTCTTTTTTTGTTAATTTGAATTCTTCTTGGGGAGTTTGTATATGTGATTTACTTTCATCAAATAGCCAACCTTCCATAAGATTATAAATTTTTGCACTATCATAACTTTTAATAAAAGCATGAAAAGCGTCATTTAATTTAGCTTCAGTAATAGGTTTTATAATATATTTTACTAAATGTAATTCTGTTGCTTGAAGCATATATTCTAAGTCAGTATAAGCAGAGGTTATTACAACTCTAACTTTACTATCTATTTTTCTTATTTTCCTTATTAAATCAAGTCCTGTTTCTTCTGACATCCTAATATCTGTTATTATTAAATCAGGTTTATTTATTTCATAAAGTTTATAGGCTTCTTTTGCATTTTTTGCAAGATAAATATCCTTGAATAAATGTTTTAAAATATCATTAATATTATTTCTAATACCTTCTTCATCTTCTACATAAAGTAAAGTAAAATTACTAAGTTTTGAGATAAGTTCTTTATCCATTTAAGGAATCCTTATTATAAAATGTATGGTATCATATCAAAAAAGAGTTTAGGGCGCAAACTTGAGGTTTATTACAGAGAAAAATTTATCTAAAATTATTATTTATGTGTTTATTATTATTATGACTTCGATGATCTTTATGATCTCTTATTTTTATGTGAAAAATACATATGCAGATTTTGAAACTCAAATGGAAAAATTTGTTCAAGAGCATTATACTAATCAAGAAGTTGTTTTAAAAAAAGATATTGATACTATTGTGGATATTATTAAATATAACGCTGCAAAAAGTGAAGAAGATGAAACTGAGTTAAAAAAAGATACGGTAAGGCTTTTAAATAATATAAGTTATGATAGAGAAAAGAGTAACTATATTTTTGTTTATGAAGTCTTAGATATGAATGGTGGAGATAATTTTGCAAAGCTTTTAGTAAATCCTAATCGTCCAGATTTAATAGGAAAAGAGATTTCTACTAATTATAAAGATATAAATGGAAAGAAATTTCGTGAAATTTTTATGAATGATATAAAAGTAAAAGGTGAATCCTATACTAAATATGCATATAAAAAAGTTTTTACAAAAGAGATAAAACAAAAATTATCTTATTTTAAATATTTTGAAAGATGGAATTGGGTTATTGCTGTTGGAGTTTATGTTGATGATATAGAACAAGATATTGCTCAAAAAAGGAAACTTTTAAAACATACAGTTAAAAACCAAGTAGTACAAAATATTTTATTATTTTTATTATTTTTGACTTTAGCAATAGTAATTTCGATTTTAGTATCTCAAAAAATTGATAATGTATTAAAAGTATATAGAAAAAAAGTTCAATCAAACTCTACTGCATTAAAAGAGTTAAATGAAACCTTAGAAAGAAGAGTTGAAGAGGAACTAGAAAAGAATAGAGAGCATGAACAACTTCTTGTTCAGAAGTCTAGATTTATAGCCTTAGGTGAAATGATTTCAAATATTGCACATCAATGGAGACAACCTTTATCTGAACTTTCATCAATTTTGATGAATATAAAGTTTAAGTATAACATGGGACAACTCGATGATGAAATGATGGAACAAAAAGCTAAAGAAGCGGAGCATGTTTTAGATTTTATGTCTCATACTATTGATGATTTTAGAAATTTCTTTATGCCAAAAAAAGAGAAAGAGAAGTTTAATTTAACAATTGCTATGGATTCAGTTATGACTATTATTTCAAGTTCATTATCAAATAATAAGATTAATATTACTATTTGTGTTGACGATTCTATTCTTTTAAATACTTATTTAAATGAGTTTCAACAAGTGCTTTTAAATATAATAAAAAATGCTAAAGATGTTTTAATTCAAAAAGAAATAAAAAAACCATGGATAAAAATTTATTCAGAAATTAAAGGCGATAAAATTATTCTTTATATTGAAGATAATGGAGGCGGAATAGAAGTTGAACCTAGAGGTAAAATCTTCGAACCATATTTTACAACTAAAAAAGATAGTGATGGTACAGGTATTGGGCTTTATATGTCAAAAGTAATTGTTGATAAAAATATGAATGGAAAACTAAGAGTAAGAGATGGGGAATTTGGAGCTAGGTTTGAAATGATACTTCCTAAATAAATTTATAAGTTGACATTTTTTTTATACTAATATTTTGCTAATCCTAATATAATGACAAAGAATATATAAATAATAAAATTTAGATGAAAAAAATTAAGGAGAGAAAATGTTAAAAGAGTTAATATTTACAGGTATGGGAGCTTCAGTTTTATTAAGAAAAAAATTAGAAGATGAAGTTAAAACTTTAAGAAAAAGTGGAAAGTTAAAGAAAAAAGATGCAAAATCTTTTTTAAAAAATTTAGAAAGTACAGGTAAGCTTGAAGATAAAAGAATCAAAAAGCATTTTAGAAAACTTTTAAAAGAGACTATTAATGATTTAGGATTAGTTACAAAAAAAGATTTAAGAAAATTGAAAGCCGAGCTAAAAGGTGAAGTTGAAGAATCAAGCCAGATGGAAGTAAATCAAGATGAAACTAAAAAAGATGAAATCTAAAATTAGGAGATAAAAATAAAATATTACTCACCAACACGAATTTATAATGTTTTTTTATTTTTATTAACTGTTTATTTAGTAATAAAAAGAAAAGAATCATTTTTAGGTTTGAAGCCTTTAAAACCAAAAAGGCTAAAGCATATTATTATAAAATTAGGGGCAAGTTTTATTAAACTTGCTCAGGTATTAGCTACAAGGTCTGATTTTTTTGATGAAGAGTATTTATGTGAACTTAAAAACTTGCATGACCAAATTCCAGCTATGAAAGAAAATGACTTTAATGAAATATATAATAAGGCCTTTGAAAATATAACTTTTAAAGAGTTTGATAAAACTGCAATCGCTTCTGCTTCAATAGGGCAGGTTCATTTAGCATATTTAGAAAATGGAAAAAAAGTAGCTGTAAAATTAAGAAGAAAAAATATTAAAGAACAAGTATTAGCTGATATTAATATCATTAATTATTTTAATCGATTTTTTAAACCACTATTTTCTTATAATACAAAAAATTCTATTGAAGCTGTTATTATTGAATTTTCAAAAATGATAGTAGAAGAGGTTAGTTTAACAAAAGAATTAGATAATTTAGTAAATTTTTCAAAAACCTATAAAGAACAAAAAATTAAATTTCCTAAGCCATATAAAAAATATTGTAGTGATGATGCTTTAGTTATGAGTTATGAAGAGGGATTTAGATTTGACGATAAAGAAAATATTTTAAAACATAAAATAGATTTTAATAAAATAATTGCAAACTTAGTAGAGTTTTACACTACTCAAATGCTAATAAATGGATATTTTCATGCAGATCCACATCCAGGAAATCTTTTAGTTACTAAAAAAGGTAAGTTAATATTACTAGATTTTGGAATGGTAAAAACTATACCAAATGACAAAAGAATAGCGATTATTGAGTTAATTAAAGCTGCTCATGAACAAGATTATGAATTATATATAAATGCTAGCAAAAGATTAGGAACTATAGCTTATGAAGCTCCAACTGCCCAATTAGCTGAGTTTACTGCAAAAATGTTTGATATTTTCTCTAATAATAGTTTAGATAGTCAATCTATGCAAAAACTAGCCTTTGATGTATTAGAATCAACTAGAAATTTACCTTTTAAACTTCCTAGTGATGCAATTTATATTTTAAGAGTAAGTGCTATTGTTGAAGGCTTAGGAACTACATATATTGAAAATTTTAATGGAATAAAAGATATTTTACCTATCTTACAAAAAAATATTCCAAAAGCATTAGGTGCAAAACAAAGTATCACTGAGACAATTATTGATGAAATAAAAGATTTACCTTTTATTGTGAAAGATATGAAGACAATTATTAAAAAAGCTAGTGAAGGAAGCTTAGAAGTTGAATTGTCAAATAATCAATTGCAGTGGGCTAGTAAAGAGATAAAAAATTATATTAAACCAATTGTTTTATCCTTAACTTTATTTCTCTCATCTATTTTTGTTTTATTGTACGATAGAGAGCTAAAAGAAGTAGCTTTAGGTCTTTTTATTTTAGGACTTGCAAGAATTCTTTATAGATAGTTTTATTTTGCAATAACTTTTTATAAAATAAGAGGAAGTTTTTTTCCTCTTATTTTTAAGTTATTTTTCTATTAAGTGTTCATATCTTTTATCTGTTAGTAATTTCATAAAAGCTACAAGAGCATTGATTTTTCTCTCATTTTGTTTTTTGGCTTTTAATTCTTTAATTGAGATTGTTTCTTTTACTTCTGGATTATCCCAGATTTTGTTAGTTTCAGGATTCAATACTCTTTCTTTGTTATTATATTTATCATAAAATTCTACAACAGTTTTTAAATCTTTAAATACTCCATTATGCATATATGGAGCAGTTACAGCTACATTTCTTAAGCTTGGGACTTTGTATTTTCCTTTTTCTGTTTCATTTGTTACGGCTGGATTATTTAATAAACCATTATCTATTGCATTTACTCCATTAACTGCTCTTAAAGCATGATTGATTGGAGTTCCAATATTATGATATTCATAATTTGTAAAAGTCTCACCTTTTTTATCTTCACCTTTTAGAACATGACAAGTGGCACAAGAGTTATTGTTGTTTGAGAAAAATAGAGTTCTTCCTAAATCTTCTAAAGGTGATAAATCATATTTTCCTTCTAAAAACCTATCATATTTTGAATCAAAGGGTGCAAATTCTTTAGTCATTTCAAATTTTTCAATTGAATCTGTCATTGCTGTGTATGCTTTTTTTGCAGATTTAAATATATCTTCACCATAAATATCTTTAAAAATTGAAAGATAATAAGCATTCTCTTTTAATCTTTTTACTGTTAGTTCAATACTTGGCATTCCCATTTCTATAGGATTTGTAGGAGGTCCACCAGCTTGTAAAGCTAAAGTGCCTTCTCTTCCATCCCAAAATTGACCGCCAATATATTTTTTCTTTTTCTTATCATAATGAAAAACTGGGCTAAACATTGCATAAGCTGCACTTGGAGCTTGTCTATCTCCTAAAGAGTGTCCATCATCACCAAGTGAAGCCATTTTGCTTATTCCATTGTCTCTATCATCTACAAAGCCAGCTTCTGGATTATGACAAGTAGCACAAGATTGAGTTCTATTTTTTGATAAATTTTTATCAAAAAATAGAACTTTTCCTAACTCTTCTTTCATTTTTGTTTTTTGTACAGATTCTTCTTTTTTTACTAGTATTGCTCTTGTTGATGTTGTTTTATTTGAACATGCCGTTAAGATTAAAGTACTAGCAAGTAGACTGAAAATTGCATTTTTATATTTAAAATAGATCATTTTAATTTTTTCTCCTTCTTAAAATGTTTAAAATATTGATAAATGGATAAATCAATATATTAGTTAGCGAATTATAATTTTTCATTTGTTCATTTTTTAATCCAAATCTTAAGACTTTTACTTCGTGTGATAGTTTTAAAGTTCCAAAAACTCTATCCCAAATAGCAAGATAGCCACCAAAGTTTTTATCAAAGTGCTTTTTACTATGATGAATTTGGTGTTGTTTTGGTGAAATTAACCATTTTTCTAAACTTTTAAAATAAGACAAAGGAATATGAGAATGTCTTAAGTTTGATCCAAATAATGAAAAGACAAAGATAAAAACATTTGCACCTAGAACTTCATATAGTCCAATTTTAGAACCAAAAAAGTAAATAAATATTCCAGTTACTAAACCAATACTAAGAGAGTATCTAAAACCAAATAGGATGTTTTCTACGGGATGAACTCTATAAAAAGTTAAAGGATTTAAAACTTTTGCACTATGATGAACCTTATGGAATTCCCATAAAAAAGGAATTGTATGTAAAAATCTATGTAGGAAATATCTTGTAAAATCACTTACAATAAAAAGTATTACAGTGTATAAAATAATAGTGCTTTCATAAGAAAGAGTTTGGATTTGATTAAATCCAAACTCATAATATAAGTTTTTATTTATAAAAAAAGCTATTGATTTTGCACTTATTACTATAGGAACAATCATTAAAGCTTTTATAAAATATGAAAGAATAAAATAATAATAGTCAAGTTTAGCACTTGGATGTAACCAAAGTTTTGAGCTAAAGATTACTCTTTTTTGTTTTTTATTAAAGTATAAAAAAATTATTGCAATAGCAAAAGATGAAAGAATATAAACCCAATAAGTTCTCTTATCTGGGTTTATTAAATACTCTAAAATAGCAAAATCAAGAGGTATATTCACAATTAATCACCATCTGCATCTAAAATTTTTGCATGGATTGAAAGTTCTTCTATCATTTCTACAAAAAGAATCACATGAATTGTATTAATATTTTCATATAACTTTTTTGCACTCTTGTTATTAATAAAATCATCATCTTTAATCTCTTTTATTAAAGCAATAGAATTATTAAGAGCAACTCTTAATCTTTGCATCTCTTTTCCATTAGTTAGTTTGATTAAATAATCACCATAATCTTCATAAGAATTATTATCCAAAATATTTTTATAAGTAATTAAAATAGCTTCAATTGCATTTGATGAATTTTTACTTAAAAAATATTCAGATCTACTATTATCAGCTTTGTCTTTAAACTTTTTACTAATTCCTATAATATCAGCAACACGCCACTCTTTTAGCTTATAAGTATTTTGGATAATTGCATTTATTGTAATAGCATTTGCTTTTTTTAAGTTCTTCAAAAAGTTTGTTTTTTGGGCTAGATATTCTGTTTTTATTTCATTTGTATGGAAAGCAATTTTATTTAATATTGTAAGAGCAATTTTATTTATTCTTTCTTTTTTAATATCTTTTGCAAAAAGAATATATTCTAAAGCATTAATAGATTTTGTAGAGTTTTTAAATAAGGCAATTCGAATTGTATCTGTACTTTTAATTGCCAAATCTAATTGTTCAGTAATATCTTCATTTCCATTATGGAAAATATCTATATATCTTGGGGTATCTATAAAATCTTCATTTAAATCACCTAAAATATAGAAAGTTTCTACTTTCTTCCAAGATTTAACAAGATTGAAAAATAGTTCTTTTGAACTATTTACATCTTTTTTCTTAAGAGATATTTTTAAATTGTCAATATCTTTTAGCATTGTATTTACATCACTTACTATTACTTTTTCATATAAGTCAACTAAAATTTGTTTATTTTCTTTATCATTAGGTTCCTTTGCATTTACAAATACAGTGCTAAGTAATAATAAGATTGTCATTATTAATAAGTTTTTTATTAATTTGCCTGTAGACAGAATTCCACTTCGTTTCATAATTTTATACCTTTTCTAAAAATTTAATTAGTTTTTTTCTCAATTCTTTATCAAGATTCATATAGTTTTCTTTTGAAGTTCTAGCTTCTCCCCCATGCCATAAAATCGCTTCTTGAAAATCTCTAGCTCTTCCATCATGTAAAAGCCTAGGCTTCCTTTTATTTATTTTTTCATGAAGTGCAAGTCCCCATAAAGGAGGAGTTCTCCACTCATTTCCTCTTGCTTTAAATTCACTTCTTCCATCTGCAAGTTCTTCCCCCATATCATGAAGTAACATATCTGTAAAGGGTGAGATTTTAACACCTTTTTTAGTTACAAATGAATCAATATGACATGAAATACAGCCAATAGTTTTAAAAATTTCTAAGCCTTCTTTATAAGCTTTATCTTTTTTTGCACTATAAGTTTTTCTATTTTTTAAATAATAAGTTATTGCATCAAGTCTTAAATCTGTTAGATCAATTGAATCTCTAGGTTTTGGTGCTTCATTACAAGCTTTTTGATTTTTCGTACATGTATCATTTTGAAAAATAGAAGTTGTAATACCCATGTCATTGTTTGCAGCATCTGCTGTTTGCTGTTTAAGTGTTGCTATACTTGCTTTCCAAGAATAACGGCCTAGTTCCATTTCTTTTGTAATTGCAGAGTAAACAAAGTTCGCTCGTCCAGAAATACCATCATTGTTTTTATCAAACTCATCTTGGTTTTTTAAAATATCTTTGTCACTAATATCTTCAATAAGTCCTAAACCATTTAAACTAGGAGCCAGCCTAAAAGTTAAGATTGCATCTTTATGAAGAGGCCCATATTGCAAATCTTTTAAAGCATAAGTAGGTTTTAAAAGCATTGCAATTTCACCATCAGAAAATATAACTTTTTTTTCTTTAAATTTTATATCAGGTTTTGCTTCATAATTAACTCCATGGATGCCATTTATTGCAATTTGCATTCCATAATTAGGTTCCATAATTAAAGCACTAGTTTTAAGTATTTCTTTATGTTCTTTTGTGAAACGATTTTTAATAGATAATTTTGCAATTAGATTTCGGGAGAATTGATTGTCTTTATTATAAAGATTTCCTCTACCATTTCCTGGATGACAAGAAGCACAGGTATTTGCATTAAATAAAGGTCCAAGGCCATCTCTAGCAGTCGTAGCACTTGGTGCTTCAACCCAAGGAATAGTAAAGAAACTTCTTCCTAGAATAAAAGTATCGTACTGTTTATCACTTAAATTTTTAATTGGCTTTACAAAAAGTGATTTGTCTTTTTTATATGATAATTCTTGAGCATTACTATTAACGACTAAAAACCCTGTAGCTAATATAAGTAAATTGGCTACAAGGTTTTTAGAAAAAATAGATTTGGCTAAAGAATTAAAGTTTAGTTTCTTCAGGATCTGTAACATCATCTGTACTTAAAGAAACTCCATTTGCAGATGCAACTTTTACCATCTCATCCCCTAGTTTTCTCATTTCGTTTTTAAGTTTTACAATAACTTTTGCTTGAGGATTGTCAGGTTGAATTTGATAGTCAAAGTGTTCACTTGTTATTGCAGTTTTATTTATACTTGCAATTTTTGTTTCAATAGATTTCATTAAAGAAAGTATTCTATTTTTATCTTCACTTGGCATAGCATCTAATAAAGAAGCTCCATATGTTTTACCCATATAAGTTGAAGTTAAAGCATTTTTAAATCCTAAATAATTAGTTACAATATCTCTATGTGTGTTATCTGAGAAACAAGAATGTTCATCTTCTTCACTTGGAGTTAATACAGCAACTGCAATTCTTTCATTTGCAAGTTCAGATTTAATAAATACACCCATCCCTGCTATAACTTGTTTTAAGGCTTCATTTGCGGAAATATTTTTTGAAGCATTTTCGCCACTTAGTTTTCCTAAAAATGCATTTTTATATAAACCATCATCTGCCCAAGCACTAGCAATAATATCTAAATCAGCAACAATTTTACTTGCAGCTGCTTTTAAAAATGCAATTCTTCTAGGAGCATTTCTTTCACTTGTAAAGTCTGATAATGGTCTTTGACCTGCTGTTTTTGCTCCATTTGTAATTGAATCTTTTACAAAGTTAGAATAGTCTTGATCTTGTCCCCATAATAAAAACTCAATTGCATGGTATCCTGTTGCAACATTTGCATCTCCACCATTTTCATTTAAATTTGTAATGGCCTCAACGCTTATAGTTGAAACATCTACAGCTTTTGAATCTTCTCCTCCTGGATTAAAAGAACCAATTGTATCAATAATATTTCCAGATGTTTTATTTCCTTGTGCGTCGATTGTATAATCAATCATATTTTCATCTAAAGGCCAAGCATTTAGCTGTCCTTCTAATGCACCATAAGTATCAGCAACCCATCCTTCTTCTGCATCAATTGGTCCATTAGAAAGTCTGAAAATTTCTGTTTGACCATAAGATTCTCTAGATGCAAGCCAGGCATTTTTTGCTTGATTTAAAGTCTTTTGTGTTGGATTTGAAGCAAAGTTATTAATTGCATGTTCTAAAGCTTTTGCACCAATTAAAGCATCAGTATAATTTTTTTGTGCTATTTGTGCATAACTTGCTAAAATAGCAGAGTTTTTTTGTTCTAATTGAACCTTTGAATCTGATTGAATATTTTGTGTATTTGTTGTGCAAGCTGAAAATGTTAGAGCAGCTGCAAGACTAAGTGAAGTAACCAGTAGTTTTGATTTTGTCATTTTAATTCCTATATTAATAATTGTTATCATAAAGATTTGATGACATTGTAGTAAGAAATTTCTTAAATTTCACTTAATATCAATAATGATTATCAATAAATTATTTTAGCGGATTTTGTTTGACTTTATAAAGATTTTCTAACTAGTTTTATATCCTCTTTTTTAATCTTTAAATAGCACTTTTCGCTATTTTCTAAACAATCTAGGCATGATGCTTTAACCACTAATTCTTTTGCTTTATAATCATCTAAAGAGACAATTAATTCATAATAATCGCCACAATAAGAAATATCTAAGATACTAGCTTCAATTTCACTAATTCCTAGCTTATTAAAATTATCACTAATTTGAATTTTATCAATTGGAATAATTCCAATATCTGTAGAAGGAATTTTTATATCTAAAGTTTCAAGTAACTCATTTGGTAAGATATTTATTTGGTTTAAAAAACTTGCAATATATAAAGATTTTGGTTTTTCAAATAACTCTTGTGGTGTTCCAAATTGTTCAATTTTTTTATCATTTATAATAGCTATTCTATCAGACATACTTAAAGCTTCTTTTTGATCATGGGTTACTAAAATAGCACTAAGTCCTAAATCTTTTATAAGTTTTTTTAACCAGATTTTTGTTTTATTTCTTAGGTTTGTATCAAGATTTGAAAAGGGTTCATCAAGTAGTAATACCTTTGGTTCATAGGCGATAACTCTTGCTATAGAAACTCTTTGTTGTTGACCTCCACTTAGTTCGTGAATTTGTTTGTGTCTGTGTTCTGTTAAATCAAACTGTTTTAATAAGATATCAACTTTTCTTTGTTTTTCTATATTATTGAGTTTATAAAGGGCGAATTCTATATTTTCTTTTACATTTAAATGTGGAAATAGGGCATAATCTTGAAATATATATCCTATATCTTTATTACATGAATTTTTATTTGTAATTAGGCATTTCTCATTTAAGAAAATTTCACCTTTATATTCATCTTGCAAAGAAGCTATCGCTCTTAATATTGTACTTTTACCACAACCACTTGGGCCTAAAATTGTTACAATTTCACCTTCTTTTACATCAAAAGAAACATCTTTTAATATATTTGTTTCATCAAAAGAAATTGAAAAATCTTTTACGTTTATTCCTACCATTTTTTTTCCTAATCTTTAAGCATTTTTTTTGCTAATAATAATACTGATACAATACCTAATCCTACAATAAACATAGCAGGAACACTAGATTCAATAACTTGGGCTTGACCTACTAACTCATGAGATAAAACTGCTAAGGTGTCAAAATTAAAAGGTCTTAAAATCATTGTTAAAGGTAGCTCTTTAATAACTTCTATAAAAATTATAATAAGACTTGCCATTGCTGAATTTTTTATTAAAGGAGCCATTACTTTTATAAAAGTATTTGAAGCGTCAACTCCCATTGTTTTTGCTGCATCATCATAAGTTTGGGGGATTTTAGAAAAACCTGCTTCAAAATTATTTATAGAAACGGCTAGAAATCTAACTATATAACCAAATATAACAGCAACAACAGTTCCACTAATCAAAATATCTAGTTTATTATCAATAATAGAGAAAAAACTTAAAATTCCAACTGCAACTACTGCTCCTGGAATAGAATATCCTAGTTTTGATATTTGTGTTAAATTCTCTGAAATTTTACTTTTATGAACTCTTATATTATATGTAAAAATAAAAGCTAGAATTGTAATTAAAACTGCACTAGAAATTCCTAATGACATTGTTTGATAAAGCGTAGTTAAAAAATCTTCATCAATAACATCTTCATATGAAATATAAAACCAGTAAGACATTTGTGTAAATGGTAATAAAAATCCAAAGAAAAAAGGAATAAAACAAAGAATAAAAGCAAGAATATTTTTCTTTCCTTTTAATTTTTGTTTAGAGATTGGTTTAAAATCTTTTCCTGAACTTTTGTATCTTCTATTTCTTCTTTGATATCTTTCTAAAAATATTAATATAAAAATAAAAAGCATTAACATAGAAGCTAATTTTGAAGCATCTTCAACACTTCCCATACCAAACCAAGTTCTAAAAATACCCGTTACAAAAGTAGAAACACCGTAATAATCCATAACTCCAAAATCAGCAACTGCTTCCATTACAGCTAAAATAACACCTGCAACAATAGCTGGCCTTGAAATTGGAATAATAACTTTATAAAAAATCTCAAAGTTTGAAAGACCCATTGTTCTTGAAGCGTCAATTATTGAAGATGATTCTGCATTTAAATATGTTTTAGAAATAAGATATACATAAGGATATAAAACTAAGGACATTACAATAATTGCACCCTCAATTGACATAATATCAAAGAAGTAAACTTCATCTAAGGTTTTACCCATCAGATTTAATATAAAAGTAGTCACACTTCCTGTTATATCAAACATTCCTCCATAAACATAAGCAACTATATATGTAGGTATTGCGAAAGGAAGTATTAAGGCATAATGGAAAAATCTAGAACCTGTAAAAGTAAAAAGTGAAGTAATATACGCTGTTGTAAAGCCTAATATTGCCGTTAAAACTGCCACGCCAATCATTATGTAAAGTGAGTTAAATATATATTCAAAAAGTACTGTATCAACTAAATGTTGCCAATTTTCACTGCTTGAAAATATATTCGAAAAAAGTATTACGGCAGGAACTGAAATAAGTAGTGTTAATAAAACACTACTTATTGTTAATTTATTTAAAATTTTCAAAAATTGTTATCCTTATTTCCATCCAGCTAGATCGAAAATTTTAACAGCTTTTGCATTGTTTTCACCTAAAGTATTAATCGAAATTGTGTCATCTTTAAAAGTTCCCCATGAAGATACTAAATCAGAAGCTTTAACACCTGCTAATACAGGGTATTCAAAGTTACCTTCAGCAAAAAGTTTTTGTGCATCAGGTCCAGCTAAAAATTCTATAAATTTAATTGCATTTGCTTTATTAGGAGCATATTTTGCTACTCCAGCTCCTGAAACATTTATATGTGTTCCACCATTTTCAAATTTAGGGAAAAGAATCTTCACTTTTTTCACAGCTTGGGCTTGTGAAACATCTTTATTATTTACCATTTTCCCAATATAATATGTATTTGCAATTGCAATAGAACCAATACCATTTGCTACTGCTTTTACTTGATATCTATCATTTCCTTTTGGATCTTTAGCCATATTTGCAACTACACCTTTTGCCCACTCTAATGCTTTTTCTTCACCATGATGTGCAATCATAGCAGCTAGAAGTGATTGATTATAGATATTGCTTGATGATCTAACCATAATTTTCCCTTTAAATTTAGGGTCAGCTAAATCTTCGTAAGTAGATAATTCATTTTCAATTCCACTTCCAATTTTATATACAGCAACTCTTGATCTTTTTGTAAGAGCAAACCATTTGTTATCTGTATCTCTTAAATTTGCAGGAATGTTTTTTGCTAAATATGGAGATTCAATAGATTGTAATAAATCTTTTTCTTTTGCTTGGAAAAGTCTTCCAGCATCAACTGTAATTAAAACATCAGCTGGTGATTTTTTACCTTCACTTTCTATTCTTTTAATTAAGGCAGAAGCTTTTGCTTTTACCACATTTACTTTAATTCCTGTTTTTTCTTCAAACATTTTAAACAGTTGTTTATCTGTATCATAATGTCTATGAGAATATATATTCACTTCATTTGCAGCAAATATTGAACTTGCAAATACAAGTGATCCTAAAACTAATTTTTTAATCATAATTTTCCTTTATTTATTAATGATAATTGTTATCGAATTTTAATCAATAGTGACTTAATTTTATCTTAATAATAGTAATGGTTATCATGATACTTTGTGATTTATTAAATATTTAGTAGATTCTCCTCTTATTTTGGGCTTTTAATTAATTGTCTCAATATTAACAAGTTCAATTTGTGAACAATCTTTTTTAGAAAGTTTTCTTGAATTTGCATCCTCTTCTGCTAATGATATTAAATCTGCAAAATCATTTTTACTTACTTCAAACTGATATAACTCTTTTATTGTTTCAATTTTTATATTACAATTACTATCTTTTGTAAATAGATTTGTATTTCTAATCCCTTTAGCAAATTCATTTTTTATTGCTTTTGCGATTTTTTCATTTGAAAGTAATTTGTCAATCGTAATTTCTAAGTTGAAATCATTTTTACATAATATTTTGTAAGTTACCATTATTGTACCATCCATATATATTTCCTTTTGCTTCTTTGTAATATAGGTTTTATTAACACATATTACTTTAATTACTCCATCTTAACTAAATAAAAAACAATTCTTTAGAAATATTACAAATTGCAAGTAATTGTATCAAAGGATAATTTTTATCTTTTAATATATTTTATTAATAAATATTTAAAGAAATTAAACTATAATTTCAGCATAAAAAAATTATAAACAAAAAAAGGAAAATATATGTTAGTAACAAAAAAAGCTCCAGATTTCACAGCAACAGCTGTACTTGCAGATGGTCAAATCGTTGAGGATTTTAATTTATATAAAAATATTGGTGAAAAAGGTGCAGTTTTATTTTTCTGGCCTTTAGATTTTACATTTGTTTGTCCCTCAGAGATTATTGCATTTTCAAAAAGAGTTAAAGATTTTGAAGAAAGAGGTATTCAAGTAATAGGAGCATCAGTTGATTCAGAATTCTCACACTTTGCTTGGAGAGAAACTGATGTTAATAATGGTGGAATTGGAAGAGTTGAATTTCCAATGGTAGCGGATTTATCTAAACAAATTGCAAGAGATTACGATGTTTTATTTAATGAAGAAGTTGCATTAAGAGGGTCTTTCTTAATTGACAAAGATGGAACAGTTAGACATTCTGTAATCAATGACTTACCATTAGGAAGAAATATTGATGAAATGATTAGAATGGTAGATACTATGATATTTACAAATGAGCATGGTGAAGTTTGTCCTGCTGGTTGGGTAAAAGGTGATGAAGGTATGAAAGCTTCTACTGAAGGTGTTGCTGAGTATTTATCAAATAATGAGAACAATTTATAAAAAATAAATAAAAATAAAGTCCCTAGAAATAGGGGCTATAAAAGGAATAAAGATGAGTAAATATATAGAATTAACAAAAGATAGTATAGATGAAACAGTAAAAGAAGGTGTTTCTGTAGTAGATTTTTGGGCACCATGGTGTGGACCTTGTAGAATGCTAGCTCCTATAATTGACCAATTAGCTGAAGAGTTTGATGGAAAAGCAAAAATTTGTAAAGTGAATGCAGATGAAGAACAAGAATTAGCTACAAAATTTGGAGTTAGATCAATTCCAACTATATTTTTCATGAAAGATGGAGAAGTAATTGACCAAATAATTGGTTCAGCTTCAAAGCAAGCATTTACTGACAAAATTAATTCTTTATTATAATTTCTATAAGTATATTAGAGGATAAGAAAAGAAAGAGAAGTAGATTTTAAATTTAACTAGAAGAATTAAATTCTTCTAGTTTTTTTAATAGTTTTTTATCTAAATGACTTTTACGAACCATACATTAAGTTTGGGAGTGTTGACCTCTATAACATCGACTGTTACGAGCTTTTTGAAAGGGATATAAATGGAAGTTCAGATTTAGTACAGTTTTTTTCCTGAAAGTTATTTAAAAAAGTTGCTCTTTCTCTTCTCTCATGTGGAATAAACTTAGTGTATATATCCAAGGTAATCTTTACACTTGCATGTCCTAATGTTTTAGATACCCAAACAATATCCTCACCTTGACTTATCATCATAGATGCAAAAGTATGTCTAGTTTGATATAAAACTCTATAATCAAGTTTACAAAACTTTAAAGTCCTTTTCCAATATCCTAAACTTACACTTGCTGCAGAAGAAAAATGTTTTTTATCTCTATTTAAAAATACAAAACTATCTTCTCTATAAGTAAAGGTCTTTTGTCTCATTAATGCTTCTTTTACGATAGGAAGCATTTCTATAATTCTATTTGAACTATTAGTTTTTGTGCTGCTAATAGTTCCATGTCTAATTGCTCTTTGAATGTGAATAGTATCACTTTGAAAATTTAGATCACTCCATTTTAAACCCCAAAGTTCTCCCGTTCTCATACCTGTAAAGAATAAGGTAGTTATTAGGTTTTTATTTTGACCAATTGAAACATTTATAATTTTATTGATTTCACTAAGATTAAAAGGTAATATCTCTTCATCTTGAAGACCTTCTCTTTTAGGTTGTTTGATTGTTTCAAATGGATTTTTATTTATTAATTCATTTTCTACGGCATCCGTTAAAATACCAGAAAAAACAGAACGTACAAATTTAATTCTTCCAACACTTAAAAGTTCATTGTCTTTTTTCTTTTGCTTCATCATAGAGTTTTGCCATTTTTGTAAATCAGCTTTTTTTATATCTTCAAGTGCATAATATTTAAAATACTTTTCGATATATTTTTTAAAGATAGATTCATATTCTATATTCGTACTATCTTTTCGATTAGGTTTATTTATTTCTAAACTCAACTTAGCAAATTCAATAAAATCTTTAGAGGCGATACTTGTTTTATTTACTTTTTTATTATGTAGTTGTAAAAGAACTTCACGATGATTTTTTTCAATCCATTTTATATTGAGTTTCGTGGCTTGTTTTCCTGTGGAGTATTTTTTAAAATCTCCATCTACACTGCCTTGTACATAGATGTTTCCATATCTAACAGAGTAATTTTTTTTATTTGACATAATGCTCCTTTATTAAAAGAGCTATTCGGCTGTCTACTATTATCTTACCATTTTTCTTTTTAAAATCTTTTTCTGGTTCATAATTTGAAGTCAAATGATATGATAATGTTTGGTTAGATTTTCCAATTTCTTCACATATTCGTGCAAGAGGGATAAAATCTGGACTTATTTCGATTAAAGATTTAACACTTAGAGTCAAATCTTTAATTAGATTGTTCTGTTCCTGGATAAGACTATTTTGTGTGTCAAATAGTTCTTCAATTGACTCCATATTTATTGGCTTACTCATTTTTATTCCTTATATCTTCAAATACTTTTTTTAATTTTTTATTGTAATGATTAATTCTTTCTTCATATGGGTAAAAAGGAAGTTTTGCAGTTAACCCATTGCATACTTTTTCAAATTCTAATGTAAAATCTAAACTTTCTCTTCTTCCAATAATTATTTCACCTTTATATTTTTTATATTCAAAAGTGTAACCTTTTACAGAATTTCTTTTTACTTTGGGATTCAAACAACCTCGTATATTTGCTCTTGAAAGATTAAGCTCAATAGCTGCTTTATTAATAGATCTAAAAGAACCGATATATTTTTTATTTATTCCTTTAAACGCTACTATTTCTTTTGCATGAGGTTGAATTCTGTGTTTTACTTTTTCTTTTTCAGGCATTATGTAATTTTTTTTGCCTTTTGCTTTAATACCATTTTTCTTTTTACTTAAATCATATTTGCATATAAGGTCTTGAATATAAGTTGGTTTTACTTTTCTAACTGCTGCCATTTCCTCTGCAGTTAATTGTTCAATCCAATATTTCTTTTTTATCCATTCTTTTGATATGGGTTTAGGATTTAAACTCATGGTTTTCCTTTAAATGAAATCAAGCAAAGATTTTTTAGTAGTGATTTCTAAATCTATTTTTAATTTTTTATTTAAAATCATGTATAAAATATCTCTATGCTCATAAGTTTTTCTAAGTTGATAATATTTCTCTTGTACATCTAATTTATCTTTTAATTGATCACTTAATTCTAAATGTGTTTTTTCCAGACAAATTACATGATGATTTTTAAGAGTTTCAAAACCTTTTTTTAAAGTTTTACTTTTATATTCTTCTGAAGTAAGTTTTTTAGGAGTGTTAAATGTATGTTCAAAGGCTTCTTTAAACGTAATCCCATTATTAGTGTATTTCATTATATTTCTATAATGTTTAGGATTTCTTAATTTTAGAGTTTCAAATCTATTCGTCTCCTCTAGACTACAACCCATTCCACCTGCGACACAACCTGTTCTAGATTCTCCTTTTACAATGGTTCCATCTTTTAGGACTAAGTCATCATATAAAGAGCAATAATTTATATGATGTATTTTTATATAATCCCAAACATCTTGATTCGTCCAGATACTCATTGGTCTTGATTTTGGTTTTTTACTATCATAAATATTGCAGCCATATTTAATATAATTCAATTCTCTATCTTGACCTTCCTCTGCTGTTGTTCCAATAATTGGAGACATCCCTGTTTCCTTATTAAACTTTTCAATTGGGTCTTTTTTTAGAATATCACAACAGGTTGAAGTAATATCAAATTTAGTCTCTTCTTTATCAAATAAAAAGTACCACTTTTTTGCAAGTTTCCAACTTTGAGCATATTGAGATTTTCTATTAAATCCTGATAAATATAGATTTCTAATATTAGGACTATTAGGATTTTCTTGTCGTAATTCACTAATAGACCTAGAAACTTTTTTACTAACAAAAGGAAAGCCATGTTTTTGAACAATTTCTTTAAATTTCATTACAGGGTATAGAGTTTTTACGTTGTCAATTGTTCTCACAAATTTAATAATTTCAGGATCTTCATTTGTAGTGTTGCAGAAAACAGCTGGAATATCAGGATAAATAGTTCTTGCAATATGAAGCAATACAGTAGAGTCAAGTCCACCAGAAAATGAAATATAGGCTTTACCCTCAGTAAAAAGAAGGAATTCTTTGATTCTTCCTTTTGTATGTTCTACTTTCTTGTATAAAAGCCAATTTTGTTTTTCTTTTAACGCTTTGTATGTAGTTTTATTTCCTAATAGAGTATTTTTACTCATTCTCTTAACCTTTTCTCTGTATATAATTAAACAGTCTTCTTAATCCATAACCTCTTGCATAACTAAAACAAAACATCACAAAAACAGCAATAGGACTTGCGTATATTGGTGGAATATCTTTTAATAAAGGAAGCAGGAAAAACATCACTATTAATCCTATTATGATTCCTATAGCTTGATTTAGTAATTGTTCTTTATGACTATCTTTTTTTGATTGACCTTGAATCTTTTGATAAGTTTCATTTTTGTATTCAAATTCATCTTTATAGTTTTCCATTAGGCTACCTTCTTTAATACATGTATTTTATAATTAGCTTCAACTAAAACTTTTGCAAGTGGCGGTGGTACAGAATTACCACACATTCTTACTTGTGCAGTTTTTGGTAATGGCTTACCATTTGATTTGATAAACTCAATTTTATAATTATCAGGAAAACCTTGTCCTCTGTATAATTCTCTTGGAGATAACATTCTCAAATAAATATCTTGCACCTGGTATTGTTTTTCTTTTACAGTCACAATTCCAAATCTATCTTTTGTTGTTATTGTATGAAGAGGTCCTTTTAACTCTTGACCTTCTCCTGTTCCATAATATTTGGTTAAAAAAGCAGATATAACACCATTTTTATTTACAGGCATTATTGTATGCATAGGTTCATTTATATTTTGACCTTCTCCGGTCTTATAAAATTTTGTGATAAATGGAGCAACAATGCAATGTCTTGCTTTACTTGTAATTGTTGTCAAAGGTTTTTTTATATCCCATGAACCATTGCTTGATTTATTATCGATTCCTATTACAACTGGAGTAACTAAACCATGTCTTAATCCACCACTTGTAATAGTAGCAAGAGGTTTGCCAAGTATTTGACCTCTAACATTATTTGCATTTTTAGATTTCCCATAATATGTTGTTATAAAAGGAAGTGCGTCTTTAGCAATAAATGGATCAGGATTATTAATTACAAATTTTTCTAATCCTCTTCCTATCCTTTCCATAGTTTTTTCACTTAGTGGCCTTTTAACTCTGTGTTTTTTAGCTTCTTCTTTATCCATAAAAATTGAATAACTAGGAATAGACCAATCAATAATATCAGCAGCCGTTTTATAAGGCTTCAAACCTTTTCCATGTGTAGGGTTTGGCCATACAATAGGATTGCCATCACATCTTGCAATCATAAAGAATCTTTTTCTAATTGTTGGAGCTCCATAATCACAAGCTTTTAATTCTTTCCATTCAACCATATACCCAAGTTTTTCAAGTTCTTTTACATATTTTTTAAATGTTTCACCTTTTTTTGCTTCTATAACTTTTCCCTCTTTACAGATAGGACCCCAATCTTTAAACTCTTCTACATTTTCAAGCATAATAACTCTAGGTCTTTTTGTTTTTGCCCATTTAACACCAATCCATGCAAGACTTCTAATTTTCTTTTCTTTAGGTTTTCCACCTTTTGCTTTTGAAAAATGTTTACAATCTGGACTTAACCAAAGTAAACCAATTTTTCTTCCTATTGCAACATTTGTTGGGTCAATTTCAAATACATCATTTATAAAATGTAATGTTTTGGGATGATTTTTTTCATGTAATTGTATTGCTTCTGGATCATGATTAATGGCAATATCAGGTGAGACACCTAATGCCATTTCAATACCACATGAAGCACCACCACCTCCTGCGAATAAATCGACAATTAATTCCTTATCGAAGTCTAATTCAAATTGGTATGGGTTAGCTGACATTGTTTTCCTTTATAGGTGAGTATTATTGTTACAATTATTGTAAATTTTGAAATTCAATGTCTGTTTTCAAATTTAATTCCATTTAAAATACTTTTCCCATATTATCAGTAGTAAGTGTTTTTATATATTGCTCTACATCTGTCATGTGGTATCCTTTATTTTATGTTTTTATAAACTCAACTATAATTCCATCTTTTACTTTATCTATAAAATATTTACAATCAAATACTTTATTTGAATATTCTCCTCTCGTACCATCAAGCTGACCTCTAAGAAAAATTAAATAATCCTCTGAAGGTTCTTGTTCTAAATCGTCAGGATAAGGAATGATACAGAAATTATCAATATTCGATAAAGAGTCAATATGGTCTTTATCAAACCCCTCTTTTTTATAGTATTCTAACTCTTCACTTGATATACATTTTACCTTCCCAATATCTCCAAGTCTAATATCTATGAAAATATCATTTAATATTTTTATATCATCATTATCTTCCAATAGAATTTTATTAATGTATTGCAATCCTGTTTTCATATCATCTGTAGTCATATTTTCTCTTTCAGTATAGTTATCTATACTATTTTGTTTTTATTACTCCCCATAAAACCAAATAATGATTCGAGGTCCTTTCTACTTAACTCTCCATTTTTTCAAAGCTTTTCAAGTGCATGTGCAATAATTTGTTTATAAAATGTTAGTAAAGAAACATAAAGCTTAAATTCTTTACTCCCCTAATTAAGGTATTACAAGTAGAGTTTTAAGTAATGCTTAAGTAAATATGACGAAAGCATTACATAAAATCAATCTTTTACAACTTCTTTTAACTCTGTCTAAAACCTACTCCTTAAATTTAATTTTCTTATCAATTTTCCATCTTCTTTTCATAAAAAAATTTACATAAACTCTTACTATTATTCCGAAGACTATTAACCCTATTACTAAGTATGTTATTTGTTCTTGTGGCACTTGTTACTCCTTAACTGTTTTAGGGGTTTTTAATCTTTTTCTTTGATTATCATACGACTCTGCGATAATATCTCTACAATTAAAATAAAAATTTCTTCCTATTTTTTTCATATATTCTTCTTTTGTCATATTAGTTATCTTAATACCAACATCTTCAAATTCATTTTTACAAAATATTTCATTATCAATAAAATCATCAATAGAAAAATCATTATCAACTGCATAATAGTTTTTATTCTGTGTCTCTATAACTTTCCTTTCATCAGTAAAGCAACTTACATTTGTACATATATAATCTTTGCCCAAATTATCTAAGTCAGAAAGTTTTATAACATGGGATACATATATCCCATACATTTCATTATCTTTATTTGACTTGATTAATGTGTATTCATTTTCTAGTTCATTTTTTAGAGCTATTTTCATTCCCTCTAAAAGATCAACTGTAATATTCATTCCCATAGTTTTTCCTTTGATTAGTTCTCATTTAAATAGTCTTTAACTACTTGAATGAAATTAAAATCAACATAGAGGTTGGAAGAAGTTATTAATGCTAATTTGATGAAGTAGCGAGACTCTATGTTGATCTATAATTAACTACTTGCTGATAGTTAAAATAGGTATTAAAATTCTATTTTTGTTTTTGGTAGGTTAGAGATTTTAACACCTAGCCAAGAATTACTTTGATTAGTAAAACTTGGTAGATGTTAAACCATAAAGGACTCAACTCCTTCACAACCTTCACAAACTTGTTTTGTAAGCTCTCTTACTGTTTCTTCAAGTGTTTGCTCCAATTTATAACAAACTAGATTTGCAGTAAAGTTTCCTTCATTTGCAGAAAGGAATAGCTCAACATCAAATTTAGCAATAATCTTTAAATCATTTTTATAAATAGGCATTTCAAAGTTAATATATCTTGGCACTGTAAAGTTTCCATTTCCGGCTTTTACTTCTGCATCTATCATAAAAGCTTGAGATGAATTTCTTTGGACGCTTTGGATGTTTTTTGTGGATTGGAGATTTTCAGCAACTTCAATAATATCCATATCATCAACTTTTTTATTATCAAAACCAACAATGCAAGGTTCAAGCCTTTTTAGTATTCTAATTAATTGCTTTTGTGTCAAATCATCTTCTAAAGAAGATTGAAATACAATAAAATCTTTTGTCTTTTGAAGTTCCATTCTCACATAACTATCTTCATGGTCTGCTTTTTCAACAGTTGGGTAGTTAAAAATAGCTTGAACAATATTTTCAGTATAAAAGATTTTTGTTTGATCATTTTTGTATTCATTAATAAATTCAATAAAATCATATTTATTTATAATTGATTGATTGATTACATTTCTTTCAATAGGTAAAGCGAAGTTTTTACCTTTTTTAACTGTTGAATAGTCTTTATGTTGAATTTCAACGCCATTTGTCAAAACGTGGGTTGGTTTTTGAAAGAAACCTATAAACTTATCTAAAACATTATCTAACATATTAATTCCTTATTTATTAAAATCAATTACAGCCTGGTCTGGTCTGTTTCTAGTTGGCAAATAGCTTTGTTTATTAACAAAAAATGCACCTGATATTTTGGGAGTAGGAAGAGTTGCTTTTGTAGTTCCTTCAATAGTAATCATCTCTTCATTTGTTCTAATGATTCCAAGAGTAATTGTAATTGTTGATTTCTTTCCTTCTATCATTGTTGCCTTTACAGCTTTTTGCAAATTATTTGCTGCTTGCTGAGTAAGCTCACCCCCTCCCACACTTTTCATTGCTTCAATAAGTGATTCAATTTCACTTGGTACAATTTCATTCACTGACATTTTGTCTCCTTTATTTTTTTGAGTATTCCTCAGTAAAAATATGTCAACAACATTGATGTCGTTGACATATCTCTATGAAATTACTTGCTGCATTTTTTTATAGCTTCTTCTTTATTTGTAAGTATTACAAACTCTTTTATTTTTCTACAATCAATAGGAATAAACTGCTTATTACCAAACTTATCTTCAATAAAAATATACAAGGTATCGCTATTTTTAATATCCTCTTTTGTTGGTAATATGATTTCGATTTCATCTTTTAAAACTCCCAATTTCTTTAGTTCATATTTTTGAGTGAGAACAGGACCTTTTATTATGCTGCTAGATTCACTCATTTTTTATCCCTACTTCTTTTTCCAAATGCTGATGTTATTAAAAATTTAGTTTTCATAGCCATTCCTCAAGTTTTATAAAATCATAAGCGAATAAAACGACTATAAACCCAAAAATAACTGCTTGCCCTGTCAACTCCATAAATTCTCCTTATCTTTTCAATTTTTGATATCCATGTAAAAACCCAAAAAAAGAAACTCCTTTTCTAATGGATTTTTTACTTTGTTTTTTGTTTGATTTTAATTTTAAATTCTTGGGCTTTTAGATGGATATTATTTTAGGCATAAAAAAAGGCTAGATAAATCAATATCTAACCTTTCAAAGTTGTTAAGCATAAAAAAAGCTATAGCCGAAGTCATAGCTTTTTAAATTTTAATGTATTATTTAAGATAATGCCTCATTAGTAATTCTTCTGATTTTACAAGAAGACCTTTGTAGCATATTTAACTTTCTAACACTTCTAGCAAGTCTTATTTCTTTTTTTATATCCAATGTTTTTTTTCTCTGTATTTCAACTTTTCTATTACCAAGTAAAATATCAGTTCCTCTCATAAATAGTTTTAAATATTTAAACATTATACGTTTCTCCTTTTTTTAATAGTAAAAATATATAAGGTTGCAACTTAAAAAAAGTTGTTATATCACATTTAACATAGATATTCACTATTGAATTACCTAACTTGGTAACTCAAACATAAATACAGTTCCAACACTTTCTTTTCTTGGTGTGCTGCGCAATACCTCAATAAACTCAAATCACATTTGTAAAATACCTTCACAAATATTCTTTACGACATTTCATCGTGTGATACCTTTACATATTCTATATGTAATATATATGCTAATAAATATGCTAATAAATATGCTTTTATTTTCATATTTATTATAAAAGGATTTGAACAGTGGGTTTTAAAAAAACTTAAGCTATTTGATAAGCTGTGAAAGAAGTGTAATATAAGTACACTTAAATATAACTTATATAGTGTATTTATATTACACTATATAAATATAATTAAAAAAAGCATTTAATTTATATTTTTTTAGTATAATAAGAATAATACAAAAGGAGAATTTATGGAATTTCAAGAGCAAATAAAAAATTTATCTCAAAGAATTGTTGACTTAAGGGAAAGTGTTGTAACAGAAGAAGCGACAAAACACTCCTTTATCATGCCTTTCATTAGTTTATTAGGATACGATATATTTAACCCCACTGTAGTGATACCAGAATTTACTGCAGATATTAGTAAAAAGAAAAATGAAAAAGTAGATTATGCAATTATGCATAATAATGAACCTTTAATACTTATCGAAGCTAAGTGCCATAATCAAAATTTAGATAATCATGCTACACAATTAGAAAGATATTTTACAGTTACAGAATGTAGATTCGCAATTCTAACAAATGGAATAGAATACAAAATATTCACAGATTTAGAAAAAACAAATAAAATGGATAGAACACCTTTCTTTAGTTTTAACTTACTAGAATTGAAAGATAGAGATATAAAAGAATTAGAAAAATTCAAAAATAGTAATTTTGACATAGATAATATTATTGCAAGTGCAGGTAACAAAAAATATATTGCCGGAATTAAATCTATATTTAAGAGAGAAACAAAAGAACCATCTGATGATTTCGCAAGGTTATTTGCTTCACAATTAACTGATAAATCATTGAGACAAAATGTTTTAGATGAGTTTAAAAGTTATATAAAAATTGCATTCTCAGAAGTCGTAACTGATTTGGCACAAGACAAAATAAACTCATTGAGAACAAAATTAAATGTTGAAATACATAATGAACAAGAAGAAAATAATAAAAATGATATCGATGATAATGGAATAGAAACTACAGAAGAAGAACTTCAAGGCTTTTTTATTGTCAAATCAATTTTAGCAGAAAATATTTCTCTTGATAGAATTTATGCAAGAGACACAAAGAGTTATTTCGGGGTACTATTAGACAATAATAATAGAAAATGGGTTTGTCGATTACTTTTCAATACAAAACAAAAATATATTTCAATACATATTGAAGATAAAAAAGAAGAAAAATTTACATTAGAAAAAGTTGAAGATATTTATAATTATAAGTCAGAACTTCAAAAAGTAATAAGTAGATTTGAAGAATAATAGGAATTTTCCTATTATTAAAAATTTTTATCAAGTTTACCTACAACCCTGGACATAATTAATTCATGTTTTTCATCACAATGTATGGTAATTATTTCATGAGATGGATTTATTGGTATCAGTGAAATTATTGTTCCTGCATCATTCATTTTATATTTTTTAATCCCACTATCTCCATCTAACCAATAATGAACAATGTTACCATTATCAATAATTCTATTTGGCTGACAATAGACTAAATCACGTTCATTTATTTTAGGCGTCATACTATCCCCTTCTGCTTCAACAGCATACATCCCATCTTTATATAATTCAATAGAAATAGGTACAGGTTCATGCCCATTTAAATCATAATTCTGAGGTTTGCCACATGATGATTTTCCAATCAAAGGAATTTGTTTAACAGGTCTTATATTTAGGTTTGAATTTGCTAATTCGTCTATAGTTACATTTAATATTTGAGCAAAAGCTTTTAATTTATCAAGCGAAGGTGTAGCATTCTTGCCACTTTTTCTTCTATAAGATTTTAATGTATTTTCAGTTATCTCAATATTATATTCTTCTTTTAAAGTATTAAGAATTTGTTCCGAGGACAACCCTCTTTTATTAATTAGATCTGCAAAGAATTCACCATCGAAAGCCATTTATTTCCTTTTTATTAGTGTATCTATTATACACTTCTCTTAGTGTAATTTAAACACACTAATCAAGCTTTATTTAAGTGTAATAATATTACACTTCGAATATGGAAAGAAAAGAATTAAAAAAAATTTTAAATAAATATTATTCTGAAGATAGCATTAAATCAGTTTTAGCTGGGAGAATGAGACCATCTTATGAAACAATGTATAACTTAAATTTAAAGCACAATATACCTTTTACAGCATGGCAAGACATCAAATCTTTTCTTTCTGTTGAAAGTGTAACAAATAATAAAAACAAAAGTAAACATCACAAAGAAGGAAAAATGTCATGAAAAAATATCATTGTAAGAAAGAATCAAAAGACTCTAGGTTTTTAGCAGTCTTTAGAAAATCATTTAATAAAGATAGGTTAAATAATAGTTTCAGCATAGAAGAAGCTGCCAATGAATTAGGTATGAGCAAATCAACTTTTGATGCAAAAATGAAACCTTCTTCTCCTGACCATGATATAACAGTTACCGATTGGAATCATCACTTAGAATTATCTGGGGATTTTCTTACTTTAGAATATTTTGCTTCAAAACATGGTTTTTCTATTCAAAAACTTGAAGTAATAGATACTAATAAAAATGCAAGTGAAATAAACAATCAAGCTGATAAAGCAATGATAGAGTTCAATGAAGCTTGGAAAGAAGCAAAAGAATCTCTTGCAGATGAAATTCTAACTAATAGAGAAATAATAAAAGCAACAAATGAAATAGATGATGCAATAAAAGAAATGCAACAACTAAAACAAGATTTAACTTTTAAGTTATCAAAGGATTAATCATGTGGTATAGAACTTGTCATGGAAGAGTATGGATTCCAAATAAAAAGGGTGTTAAATGAGTGTAAAACCTGAAATAACAAAAGTCTTAGAATTTCTTCAAGAGGGAAACAAATTGACTTCTGATGATGCAATGGAGAAATGGAAGATTAAATCATTGCCTCAAGTGATAAAAAGATTGAATGATAGAGGTCATGAAGTGAAAAGTTATCCTACTAAGATAAATGGTAAGAATTGCAAAGTTTACTACTTAGATTTTGTGTTATAACAAACTGTTGGTAAAGCCTTGAAACTTTTTATTTTTAACTCTTCAGAGGTAATTGAGATAAAAAGCAGTAATGATGTTCAGAAGATATTATTACCCATATTAAGAAGGTGTAATCCACTTATGAAAAGACATTATCAGTCTCAGTTTAAAAGAACAATTATACGTGGATATGGAAAAGAAATAGAATTAGAAAGAGCAAAATGAAATATAGTTTATATGTAAATCAGGATCAAGCAATTAAATTAAATATTAGAAATATAAATCAGGCACATATCTTCGATTTATTATCAATTTGCTCCTTGTGGGCAAAAACAATAATTATTGAAAATGAAGTATATTATTGGGTTGCACGACAATATATTTGTGATGAACTTCAAATACTAAATTTGAAATCAGATACAGTCTATAGACACTTAAAATCGCTTGATGAATTAGGTCTTATTTTATATAGAAAAAGTGGTAAAAAAGACTGTATAAAAGTAACAAAAAAAGGTCAAGAATATTACTCAAATACTATGTCGGAAATAAATCCGAGTTACTATGTCGGAAATAAATCCGAAAATAACTCGGATTTAAATCCGACATATCATACTACTAATATTAATCAAAGTAATAAAAAAAATATACAAAAAAAAGAATTTACTTTTTCCCTAAAAAATTTAATTACATATGAAAAATTATCATCAGAATATAAAACTAAATTAGAACTAGAAATAAGTAAATTAAATCTAAAAATAACTCATGAAGATTTTGTAAATTCTTTGATTGCAAAAGGATATAAATATAAAAATTTTTTAAGTGCATACAAGCAATGGAATAAAAAAAACTTCAACAATACACCTGCAAATAAAAATACTTTTGATTTAAGTAACAAAGAATACAAAGAAAGTGAGGAATTCTAATGACAATGAAAATGGTAAATAATCTCAATATTGGAGATATAGTTGGAACTGAAAATATTAAAAATAATAGTGATGTTCAAATTGAATTATTGGATAGTAACGTATCTCATATTTATCAATGGGCAAATATTCCCTCAAGATATGCACATGCAGATTTTAAGGCTATTAATCCAATTCAGGAAAAGTTAGTTTCAATTTTTAATATAAATTTTCAGGGTAAAAATTTTAAAGATATCAAAGATATTTTAATTTATGGTTCAGTAGGAACAGGTAAAACACATCTTACTATTGGATTCTTACATAAACTTATCAAAGCTAATGTTTATTGCCGATACGCAACAGAGCATCACCTTCTGGATTTACACTCTCAAAAAAGATACTCAGAATTTGAAGGATTTAAAAAGGTTTCTATTCTCGTTATTGATGAGTTAGGCAAAAGAGATTTAATTGATTGGCAAAAAATACAGCTAGAAGAATTGATTAGCTATAGATACAATGAAATGCTACCCACGATTTATATTACCAATATGGAATTGGAAGAATTTAAAACATTTGTTGGCGATAGGGTTACGGATAGACTTCGAGAAAATAAAGTTATTCGAGTTCTTCTAAATGGAAAAAGTTTAAGAGGTGAAAAAATATGAATACTTTCTCTACAAATTTATCAGAATATGCAGATACTATCTCAGCTAAATATCCAAATGTTAGCAAGAAAATTGTTCTTGATATTTTAAATAACATACCAAGCAAGATTGATTCAAAAGAGTATGAATTAGCTTTTATGGTTGAACAAAAGTTAGGACTTAGTTCTAAGTATTTTTCAAATGCTTATAGAAATAAAATAGATATTAAAGCAAAGATATTAAAACAACAAAATTTTATCTATGTAAAATTAGATTATGAAATTATAAAGCTTTTATCTGATGAATATATTTGTTGCAAAATCACACCTGAAGAATCAGACTCATACGATAAAACTATCTCACTTACAAAAAATACTTTATTAGGATTTTACAAATGAGAAGCTTATGTAGTATTCATGGTTATTATCTAAAACCTACAAAAAATACAAGATGTCCAAAGTGTAACAAAGAATATGATACTAAGACAAGAGATAAAAATTCAAAGAAAATTTATAATAGTGCAAAATGGAAAGCAGTAAGAGCAGAAGTTTTAGTTCGTGATGCTGCAAGATGTGTTCAATGTGATAGTAAAGAAAACTTAGTTGTAGATCATATAGAAGAACTTAAAGATGGTGGCGATGCATATGCTTTAAATAACTTAGAAACTTTATGTAAAGCATGTCATAGTATTAAAACTCATGAAGAAAAAAGAAAAAGAAATGCAAATTAAAATAATTCCGATTGGAACAAAAGTAGAAGTTAACAATTTTTTTAAAGGAATAATTATCTCAGTATCCATAAGAAAAGAAGCCATTGTTTATGAGATACAAAAAACAACAAAAGATGGGATAATTGTAATTTGGTCTAATCATTGGGAAATTACATCTAAACACAAAGAAAAGACAATTATAAACCAATGTTTAGAATTAGAAAAAAATTAAATGTGTAGTATCTTAAATAAAATCATAGGGGAGGGGCGGTCAAAATCCTACAAAGTAGAATGCCTTAAAGACCGACCCCCTCACAAATTTTCACACAATCTGTTTTCGAGGGGTACCCTATAATGGAACACTATGAAGAAATAAAGGATCTAGTAGAAAATACAAAACTTTCATATCGTAAAATAGCCGAGCAATACGGTACTAATCACACACAAATTGGAAAAATTGTCAAAAAAGATAAATGGGATACTGAGCACAGAATTTCCAAAAATTCCAATCAAATGACGCCTTACAAGAGAATTCTAGGGCCAACTGCTATTAGGAAAATGGATGAGATTATAAAAGAACTAGGTGAACATTATTCACCAACAGATGAACCTTTGATTGTAATGTGTGCTAAATCTTATGAGGAGTATTTAGATTTAGGCGAACAAGTTTCTTTAGAAGGTTACACTTGCATGAGTCCAAAAACAGGAGCCACATATTTAAACCCAACTTTCAATGCTTATCAAGCAGTTCAAAAGAATTTAATGACTGTATCTGATAGATTAGGATTATCAATTTCAGCTAGAAAAAAACTTGGATTAAAATTTAAAAGACCAGGACAAAAACAAGCAAGTATTTTTGATATTTTTGGAGAACTTTCAAAAGAGGACCACGATTTAGATGGAATTTGATAATAAAGAAATAAAACCTTATTATGAAAAAACTTTTGAAAGACATCAACGAGATTTATTAGCTGTTAAAAATGGAGAAAAACCAAATTTAAGATTTAATAGAAAATTAGGTCTTGCATATGTGAAAATAATTGAACAACTAAAACATTATAAAGGTGATTTAGCTAAACAAAATATAAAACTTGAACCTTGGCAAAAAAAAGTTATCGTAATTGCATTTGGTTGGGAAGAACTTAATTCAAATAATAAATGGGTAAGAAGGTTTAATACTGTATTTATTTTTATTCCTAGAAAAAATGGAAAAACTCTTTTGGCTTCTGCTATTACTATTGCCGACAGTTTACTGAGAATTGAAATTGGTGGTGAAGTGATTATTTTTGCAACAAAAAATAAACAAGCCAAATTAGCATGGATAGGCGTAGATAAAATGATAAACGCACATCCAGAACTCAAAGAAAATAGTCACACTGCGTATGGTGTAATTAATATAAATAAAACAGATACTACTTTTTCAACGTTAGGACGGGATAGTGATACGGAAGATGGTTCAAATCCAAGTATTGGAGTAGCAGATGAATATCATGCACATCCAGATAACTCACTATATGAAGTTGTTGAATCAGGACAAGGTGCAAGAACTCAACCTTTGATGCTTTCAATAACAACAGGAGGATTTAATTTAATGAGTCCTGCATTTAATATGTATGAACATGCAAAAAAAGTTTTAGAAGGTGCATTAGAAGATGACAACTTTTTTGCTTTTATTGCAGAAGCTCCAAAACAGCCTGAAGGTGATAAATATCATGATTGGTATTATCGTGAAGAGATTTGGAAGGCTGCTAATCCTAACTATGGTGTTTCGGTTTCTGTTGATTATATGAAAAAACAAGCAAAAAAAGCAAATGATAGACCTGAACTTAAAAACAATTTTTTAGTAAAAAATTTAAATGTGTGGACCAATGCTGCAGATGCATATATTCCTTTTGAAAAATGGAAAAAATGTGCAGGAAAATTAATATATAGTGATGATATAAAACATGTATTTGGTTTCGATTTATCTGTAACAGATGATTTCTCAGCACTTGCAAAAATATGGAAGATTGATAAACAATATTATTTAGAAATCAAATATTATATACCTGAAGATAATGTAAAAGAGAGAGAAAAAACTTTAAAAGTACCGCTTTTAGCGTGGGTAAATGAAGGGCATGTAACTGCGACACCAGGAAGTACTATTGATTATGATTATATTTATGAAGATATAAAAAAAGATTTGAAAAATTGTGAAGGAATACTATTTGACCCCTATAAAGCTAAACATTTAGTTAAGCGTATAGAAGATAACGGCTTTGAGAATTGTACACCAGTAAGGCAAGGTTTTCTTTCTCTTACTTCTCCAACTAAATTTTTTAAAGATCTAATTAAAAAAGAAGAAATCACTCATGATAATAATCCTTGTACTAATTGGCAAATCTCAAATTTGATTATTGCAAGAGATGCTGCAGGGAATATAAAACCTGATAAAACTGAACAAAACAGAAAAATAGATGGACCTGCTGCAGGGATAAATGCACTATGTCACTTTGAAATTACTCAAGAAGATACTACTTCAGTATATGAAACTAGGGGGCTAAGAACTCTTTAATTTATAAATTTCCAAATTCTTTTCCAAAACCTTCCAACACCGACTTGGGTCGGTGGCAATTTTGTATCATTCTCTCATGGAAAAAATAAAACTATCAATCGCATTATTACTATTGTTTGTTCTCCTTTCATTAGTTTTGAGTATTGGAACATTTTTTATTTATGCTGAAGCCTTCACTTATCTTCTTGGTGCAGCTTTAATTGTTTCAGTTTTGACGGTAGTTTTATTTTTCTTTCTTGCCGAAGGAAACAAAAAAGAGGTTCAAAAATGAAAAGATTTTTTAGTGATTTATTATCTAATAGAAATGATATTGTTAAAACTTCTGATGTTGAGGGAATGGGTAAACTATTTAGTTCATCGAAAAATGAATCAGGAGAAAATATTACAAAAGACAATGCTATGAAAATATCTACAGTCTTTTCTTGTATTAGAGTTTTATGTGAGGGAATATCTTCACTACCTCTTCACCTTTATGTTCAAAATGGCAAAGAAAAATTAAAAGCAAAGGCACATCCTCTTTATAGATTGTTATATCTAAGCCCAAATCCTGATAATGTCGCAGTTACTTTTTGGGAAATGTGTATAGTTCACTTATGTTTAAATGGGAATTTTTACGCACAAATAATAAGAAATAGGAAAGGTGAGATAACTCAACTTATACCATTGTTTGCAAATAATGTAAGAAAATATAGACTTGAAAGTGGTCATATAATATTTACATATTTTATAAATGGGAAAATAATAGAATTTAAAAAAGAAGAGATTTTTGAAGTTATGGGATTAACTTTAAATGGTTTTGTTGGAGTTTCACCAATTACATACCAAGCTGAAACTTTAGGACTCGCAAAAGCAAGTGAAAAACATGGTTCAAGATTTTTTAAAAATGATGCTACTCCAAATTTTGCACTAGAACATCCAACTACATTATCTGATGATGCATACGCAAGAATGAAAACTGACTGGGCAAATAGACAAGGCGGCTCAAATCAACATTCTCCTGCAATTTTAGAAGGTGGCTTGAAAATTGCACCAATGTCAGTTTCAAATAGAGATAGTCAATATCTAGAAACTAGACAGTTTCAAAAAAGTGATATTTGTGGTGTGTTTAGAGTTCCTCCACACTTGATTGCTGATTTGTCAAAATCTTCATTTAACAATATTCAAGAACAATCACAAGAATTAGTCAAATATACATATCACATTTATTTTATAAGAATTGAACAGGCTATAAATAAACAATTATTAACAGAAAAAGAAAAAGATAAATATTATGCAAAATTTAATGTAGATGGTCTTTTAAGAGGTGATATAGCGGCAAGATATGCAGCTTATAATATTGGAAGAAATGGCGGTTGGCTAAATGCAAATGAAATAAGAGAAAAAGAAGAAATGAACCCAATAAAAGATGGAGGTGACGCATATCTACAACCATTAAATATGACAATAACTGAAGGAAATGATGATGAGTAAGATTATTGATATTAGAAGTGCAATTTGTGGAAGTGTTTTTTATAGAAATGCTGCCGTTATTCAAATTGAAACACAATCAGAAAACAGAGAATCTCCAGATGTCGGAACTGATGAAAATAAACATAGATTTGTTTTAATTTCAAAAGATAATTCATGTGAAAGATATGACTGGTGGGACGGTGAAATATTTATTGAAGAACTTTCTCTTGATGGTGCAAAATTTGATATGTTAAAAACATTTTTTACTGATCATAATCCACGTGTTGACACAGCTATTGGAGCAATAGAAAACACTGAAATAGAGAATGGAGAATTATTATCTGATGTTAGATATGGAAGTGATGAATATTCTCAACTAATAAAACAAAAATATGATGAAGGAATTCTTTCTGATGTATCCATTGGATATAGAATTAATGAAATTGTTGAAACAAAAAATAAAGATGAGCCAAATCATGTGCTAGTTACGGATTATGACATTGTTGAATTATCAGCAGTTTGGAAAGGTGCAGATTCAGGAGCAGTTAAAATTTCAAAAAGCGAATCTGTAGAGGTTAATGAGAATGAAAAAAGATATTCTCACGATTTTTATTCAAGAAAACTAAAACAACTAAAAAGGAAATAAGATGTTAGAACAATTAAGAAAAGCAAATGCCGAAAGATACGAAAGACTACAAGCTATTTTAAAAGCTGCAGATCCAAAAGGTTTATCAAGTGATGAAGCAACAAGATATGACGAGTTAGAATTAGATTTTGAAAGAGATGAAGCACAAATTAAAAGATTGGAAAAAGCTGAACAAAGAGAAACTTATATGAATGCAGAAACTTCTGTTGCTGCATCTCAAGTAGTTGAAACTGTAGAAGTTGATGGACAAGATGAAAGTTCAAGAAATGCCTTTTGGAAAATGGCAAGAGGTGAAATTCTTACACCAACAGAGCAAAGAGCATTAACAGTAAGTACAGATACTAAAGGTGGGTATTTAGTTCCTGAAACTTTTGCAGATACGATTATTATGAAAGCTTCTGAGAAATCTTATATAAGAGACTTAGCAACAGTTACAACTTCCACTCATACAGAAAATATTCCAGTTGAAGGTGATGATGGTGCAAATGGTTGGATAGATGAAGAAGGTGATTATCCAGAGTCAGACCCAACTATTGGTAATGTATCTCTTGCTGCATATAAAACAGGAAGAATTGTAAAAGTAACTGATGAATCACTTCAAGATACTGTTCCTGCAATCGAAGGTTATGTTGCAATGAAATTTACTAAATCTACTACTAAAGCAGAAGAACCAGCATTTGTAAGTGGTGATGGAGTTAAAAAACCAACTGGATTTTTAATTACTGCAGAGGTAGGTAAAGAAGCAGCTATTGCTACAGCTATTGCAGGAGATGAAGTTTTAGACTTAATGACATCGTTAGATGAAGATTATGAAGATAATGCAGTTCTTATGATGAATAAAAACACAAGAAATGCCCTTAGAAAAATGAAAGATGGCAATAATCAATATTTATGGACACAAGGATTCCAAGGTAATCCAGATACTTTTGATGGTAAACCAATTAAAATCAACAAATATATGCCAGATGTTGCAACTGGAACTAAACCAATTGCTTATGGTGATTTCTCTTATTATCACATCAAAGATAGAAAAGTAATGACTTTAAAAAGATTAGATGAGTTATATGCAAAATCTGGTCATGTTGGTTTTAGAATTGATAAGAGAGTTGATGGAAAACTTGTATTAGCGGAAGCTATTAAAACTTTAAAAATGCCGTAAAGGGTAAAAAATGAAAGTTAAATTTTTAATGTCTCTTTGTGGTGGTAAAAATTACCACAAAGGAGATACAGAATCTTTTGAAGATGCAGAAGCTATTCGTTTAGTTAATGCAGGTTTTGCAGAACCATTAAATAAAACAGCTCTTAAAACAGCAGTTAAAAAAATAGAAGAAAAAGAAATTTCTGAAAAAGAAAAAGAAAAAAAAGCTTCTGCAATTCTTCATAAAGAAGAACTTGAAGATGAAAGAGCAAAACTTCAATCAAGAGTAGATGAGATTACAAATGCTTTAGGTGATGCAGTTATTTATTATAAACCTTATGGTGATTTAGCTGCAGATTTAGAAAAACAAAAAAGTGAGTCAAAAGATGAAAATCAAGATTCTAATGACAATAAAGAAAATGATTTATTACCAGGTGAAGGTGAAAAATAGATGTTAATTTTAAGTGGTAATGTAACTGAACCTATAACTTTATTAGAAGTTAAAAAATATTTACGTGTTGTAGGAATAGCTGATGATGATGAAGTACAAAGATTGACTGATTCTGTAATTGAAGATGGTCAAAAATATACAAATAGACAGTTTGGTACAGCCACTTACATCTTATTTTTAGAAAATATTTATGATGGGTTTAAATTTCCTAAAAATCCAATTCAAAGTATAGAAAAGATTGAAATTTTAGATGAAGACAATAATTATATTGTCCTTGATTCATCGAAATATTATTTATATGAAGAATTAGAAATAGGAAGATTGAAAATACTAGAAAATATTTCTTTAATTAATCATAAAAAAGCAATAAAAATTACATTTATTTGTGGTTATGAAGTCGTCCCAGAGCCAATTAAAACATGGATTAAATATAAAACTATGTGTTTATTTGATGGGAAAGAAGAAAATATCAACAAATATGTTGACAATATGATTGGAAAATATCGAATAGGACCATTAGGATGAGAGCAAGAAGATTAAAACATAATCTTGTATTCAAAAAAACAACTCAATTAAAAGGTCCTCTTGGTGGACCAATTGAGCTACTAGAAGATGCTTTTCCCTATGAGATACCTTGCGATATTCAATCTGTAAGTGAAAAAGAAAATTTTGTATCAGAAAAGACAAAAACTATTTCAGAATTAAAGTTTGTGATTAGATACATGCCTGGTATTGATACATCAATGAAAATTGTTTTTAATGATTTAGCATATAAAATCTTAGAAATTTCAAATCCTTTTAATAGCAATAAAGACCTTTTGTTATATTCGAAAGTTGTCAGATGAAACAAACAACAACAATAAGAGGACTAGAAGAATTAAAAAGGTCTTTACATATATTACCTAGAAATATTCAGAAAAATATTTTAAATTCTGCTGTTCGTGCAGGAGCTTCTAAAATAGCAAAAAATGCAAAAACAAAAGTTCCTATTGATAAAGGGATATTAAAAAAAGCAATAAAAATAAAAAAAAGAAAACCTAATAATATTAACTTTATTAAATTTCAAATTGGTATTTCTATGAAAAATTATGGTCCAAAAGTAAAAGATCCTTTTTACTCACATATGGTTGAATTTGGTACTTCAAAAATGACTGCTCAACCCTTTATGAGACCTGCATTAGAAGAGGAAGCCGAAGATGTAATAAGAATAGTAGAAAAAAGATTAAATCAAAGATTAGATAGAGAGATAAAAAAGGCAAAAAATGCTTAAACAACAAGTGTATGACATTTTAAAGAACAGTGAGTTGTTATCTCCAGTTGTAGGAAAAAGAATTTATTCAAAAATATTACCAAAAGAATGCACTTATCCGGCAATGACTTATCAAAGAATTGCAGATACAACAAAATCTCATCTAAAAGGACTGTACCCAGAAAAAGGAAGGTTTCAATTCTCAGTCTATGCAGAAACCGAAGAAGAGACAGAAACATTGCTTTATGCTCTAAAAAAGACACTAGAACATAAAGCAGTTTTTTTAAGTGCTGTAGATGGATATGAAAATGATACAAAACTTCATTCTATCAAAGTAGATTATTCAATAAGCAAAAGGAAATAACATGTCAAATGATACATATGATAGTAAAGCTCAAGATGCACAAGGTGCAGAAATAAGTATAAGTGTAGATGATGGTACAACATGGATACAAGTAAAAGAAGTAAATTCAATTGATGGAATTGGAGGAGGAAGTGCTTCTGTAAAAGATGTAACTCATCTAAATTCAGCTGCAAAAGAAAAAAGGTTAGGATTAAAAGACGAAGGGCAAGTTTCTCTTGGTGGGAATTATATAGAAGATGATTTAGGACAAATTGCAATGCAATCAGCAAGAAATGAAAGTACAAAAGTAAAAATAAAAATTGAACTTGATAATTCAAAGGGTACTAATGGTTCGAATTGGATTTTTAATGCTTTTATTCAAACCTTTAAAATTGGAAATATATCAAATGATCAAACAGTTTCTTTTGATAGTAGTCTTGAAATCACAGGTTCTGTTGACTTTAAAGGGGCAGAGTAATGTCTTTTAATAAAACTGCATTTTTAAAACAAAATATTTTAAATAAAAAACCTTTTAGTAAAGAAAAAGGCCTTTTTGTTACAGAATTGACGGTAAAAGAAAATGATATTGTTCATAGTGTTTTAACCGCAAATGGAATTACTTCAACTGATGATGAAAATAAAATAATTGTAGATGGAGAATCATATATTAACAGTATTTATACAAGACTTACATTTGGTCTTGTTGACAAAGAAGGTGAGAAAATTTTTTCTTTAGAAGAAGTTGAATTGTTAAAAGATAAAGATTTTGTAGATCAAGCTAATTTAGAAATATTGGAGATAAACAAAGCAAAAAAGTAGAGGCTAGACGGTTTTTATTCCGTCTAGCCTCTCATTTAGGGAAAACAGTTGCAGACATAGAAAATAATATGTCTCAATGTGAGTTAGAAGAGTGGGTTGAATATTTAAGATTAGAGCCAACATCTGCAGATAGATTTGAAATAATGATTGCAAAAAGTATGGCTTTATCAATAAATAAATATCAACAAGATGAGAGTAAACATTGTTATTTTACTGATTTTATGGTTTCTGATGTGAAAACAGAAAAAAAGAGGTCAAAAAACTTAGCTGAACAAGCTATAGAAGCAATGCAAAAAGTTCAAGGATGATAAATGAGTGCAAAAGTTGGTGGAGTTCTTATTGATGTTGCAGCAGACATCTCAAAACTTGTGAATGGAATGAATAAAGCTCAGCAAGTAGCAGATAAAAAAACAAAGATGATTAAAAAATCTCTTGGACTTATTACTACGGCAGTAGCTGCCGTTGGTGGAACAGCCTCAATAAAAGCATTACTCGATAATGCAGATGCAATTGGTGAACAAGCGGAAGCATTAGGCTTAGCTTCAGAATCTTGGTCAAAATATATATACATATCAAAATTTGCAGGTGTTGAAGTTGGAACTTTGAGTGCTGCTTTTGGTGCAATGACTAGAAGAACAAATAATTTTGTAAGAACTGGTGGCGGAGCTGCTAAAACTGCAATGCAAGAATTAGGTATTACAACAGAATTTGCAAGAAAAAATTTCACAACTGCTGATAAAACATTTGAAATTATTATAGGAAAATTATCTCAACTTGAAGATGGAACAAGAAAAACTGCTATTGCACAAGATATTTTTTCTAAATCTGCTAGTCAAGTTGTTAGGTATGCAAACCTTGGTGCAACTGAAATTCAAAGATTAGGAAATGAAGCCCAACGTACAGGTAATATTATCTCAACAGAATTTGCTTCTGATGCAGGAGAAGTAAACGAAGCACTTGATGTATTAGGAACTACTTTTACAGGTATTGGAAATAAAGTTCTTATTGAATTTACTCCTGCAATATTAACAGCTACAAGAGCATTAGAAGATTTTCTAGGTGTTCAAAGAAAACAAAGTGCCTTTGAAATAAAAAGAGAAATTATTGAATTAGAAAAAGAAATAAAAAAACTTAATAAATTAGCTCAAACCCAACCTCTTCTTGCTGCTGACCATTATGCAACAGCTTCAACAAAGTCAACTCATCTAAGTAAAGCAAAAAGAGAATATCAAGAAATCATTACATATGAAAACAAAAAAACAGAAGTATTGAATGCAAATAAAATTGCAGCAGAAAAAGCTTTGTTAGAACGTATAAAAAAAATGAGAGCGGTGGCTGATGCAAAAAATAAAAAATCAAAAGAAAAAAAAACAGAATTTTATGGACCAGATGATTCTGATTATATAAAAGCATATGAAGAATTTACAGCTAAAAAGAAATCTATATCAAGTGAATTTGAAACACAGTTTAAAACAACGACCATGAATAGATATAACTATGAGCGGGAATTATTAGAAAAGAAAAAAACAGAATATTTATATTATGGTGAGAATAAACTTGAAGTTGATAAATGGTACAGCGAACAAAGCAAAGAAATTAGTGCTTTAGAATCTAAACAATTTGAACAAGATATGCAAAAAAAGAGAGAAGCATCAAATAATTGGGTATATGGGATGGAAGATGCTTTAAAAGAGTATGAAGATAAATCAAAAGATACATATCAAGTTTCAAAGAATTTTTTTACAAATTCTATTGATGAGATGAGCCTAGCAGTAGCAAACTTCGCAACTGGATCAAAAGATAGTTTTAGTGATATGGCCAAAAGTATAATCAAGGACATGATAAGAATTCAGGTTCAAAAACAAGCAACAGGCTTATTAGGGAATTTATTTTCATTTGTAGGGAGTAAATTTTCTGGAAATAGTAATAGTTGGACAACAGGAAGCCATGTATCAAGTGGAGCAATGAAATATGCAAATGGTGGACATCTAAAAGGGGGGAGTGGGGTACGCGATGACCTATATCTAGGAAATGCAACCGGCAACAATATTTATGCGATGGGGGGAGAATATATAGTAAATAAAAGCTCTGTAAATTCTGTAGGTCTTGGAACAATGGATTATATTAATAAAACAGGACAACTCCCTTTTGTATCAAGTTCTACTGAAGGAAATATTCAATTTAATTTAAATATAGAGAATAATAGTGGTAGTGATATTAGTGCTGAACAAGTGAGTTCTATGAGTAAAAAAAATCACAGAGGAGAACTTGTTCATACAATTGGTTTAGTTATGGAAGGTGCTAGATTAGATGTTTTAGGATTTGGAAAAATGATGAAAGGTAATAAGTAATGGCTCTTTTCCCTAATGATTTAGAATATAAAAGTATTAAAGCAATCCCTGAAAAGAATTCAAGAGAATCTAAAATGGCAGGGGGATATGTCTCTTCAGCAAAAAAATATACAAAAACAAGATATACCTATGAATTGGCTCTTTCTGATTTAGAAACTGAAAAGGCAGATAACTTAATAGAGTTTTATAAGTCTGTAGAAACATATTCATCTTTTATATGGATTCATCCTACTAAGCAAACTAATCACGAAGTTAGATTTGTTAAACCTCTTTCTTGGATAGAAACCACCTTAAATAAAGAAGATATGACTTTTGAATCATTTGAATTGGTGGAAATATAAAAATGACCAATCATGGAATCGAAGAAAAAAACAAACTAAGTAGTACTGCTGCATCATTGTATTTTTTAGATATTAATATTCCTTCTTTAAATGAAATATTATATATCACAAATAACAATGAATCTATCACTTGGAATGGGCATGAATATATTGCCCTTGACATAGAAATTGATGATATTACAAATAATAGTACAGGGGAAATTCCTGAATTCAATTTAAAGCTTTCAAATGTAAAAAATGAAGTTGCAAAATATATAAGGTTATATGAAAAAGACATTAAGAACAATGGATATAAAGATGATTTATCAGTTGTAATAAATGTAGTTTTTTCAAACAATCTTGATAATCCCATTCCTGAAACATCATTGAAAATGATTTTAAGAAAACCAAACATAACTCCATCGATTGTAACTTTTACGCTTTCTGCCACAAATGGAAGTATGGTACTTATTTTATCTCGTATGTTAAGAAATATATGTAGGTTTAAATTTAAAGATATTCGATGTGGATATGCAGGTCCTGAAAAAAAATGTGATGGCACACTTTCAAGATGCTTAGCTTTGCAAAATGGAGCAAGATTTGGTGGCGCACCATATGTTGGAAACAAAGGAATTATTTTATGAAAAATTTAAATAAATATATAGGAATTCCTTTTTTAGATGAAGGTCGAACTTTTGAAGGATGTGATTGTTATGGTCTTATAAAGCTTTATTTTAAACATGAATTAAAAATTGAACTTCCCGAAGTATTAATTCATCCAGACCAATCAGCTCTTGCGATGATGAAATTTTTAAACGTAGTTTCAGAGCATTTTAAAAGATGTGATCTTCCTGCAGAAGATTATGGTATTGCACTAAAAACAGACCCAATACATCCAAATATGGTTACACATTTTGGAGTAGTAGTGAAGTATGAAGGAAAGCTACAAATGCTCCATACTTTTAGAAATATTGAATCGCATATTGTAGAGCTAGACCACTTGTGTTATAAAAATAAAATTGAAGGATTTTATGAATGGCAAAGCTAATTATCATAAATAATATTTTTAATCCTTCTGATCAAAAAGAATATGAAAATATTAAAAATAAAAAGATATATGAAATACTTGATGATTATAGTTTTAAATATGCTCAATGCAAAGATGTTGAATATATATTTTCAATAAATGGAAATATTACAGATAATTTATTTATACAATTAAAAAATGATGATGAATTGTTAGTTGCACCAATTCCTAAAGGTGGAGGTGATGGTAAAAATCCACTAGCAATGGTGGCGATGTTGGCACTTACTGTTGTGAGTGGTGGAGCAACAGCTGGGTGGCTTGCAACTTCAGGTGGTTTTTTTGCTGCAGGTTCTCTTTCTGCTACTATGCTAAGCACTGGTATAATGATGGCAGGAGGAGCTTTAATAAATTCTGCTTTTCCAGCTGAAACACCTTCTTCAAATGTATCAAATAATTTATCAGAAGTTAGTCCTACATATGCTTTTGGAAGTGTAAGTAATGCTGCACAAGAAGGAACTGCCTATCCTTTGATTTTAGGAACCATGAAGATTGTTCCACCTATTTTAGGTGATTATTTTTCTACAGAAGATGATAAACAATATTACAATGCAATGTATGTAATACAGGATGGACAAATTGATAATATAACAGATATAAAAGTAAATGACCAGGACATAAATACATACGATAATGTAAGCTATGAAATACGTTATGGTACCAACGATCAAACAGCAATATCTTTTTATAAAGACAGAGTAACCCATCCTTTAAATAGACCTTTAAATGTCCAAAATGATGATGAATCATACACTACGTTATCAAATTCTTTAAATGAAGTACAAATATGTATGTCTTTACCTGGTCTTTACGATTTAAGCTCAGGTAAATATAAAAATTATTCTTTATCCTTTGAAATAAGTTATAAAAAAAATAGTGATTCGGATTATACAGTTTTCCAAATGGTAAATCTTAATACTGTATATAAGACTACAAAAAAACTTGTGTATAGTATAAGAGACTTACCTACTGATAAATATGATATAAAAGTAAAAAGAATAAGTTCTCATAGTAAAGTAACTTCTATTGCAAATGATTTGTCCATAGAGTATATAAATGAGATAAATTATACAGATTTTATTTATCCAAATACTGCAATTTTAGCTATTAAAGGAATGGCAACAGAAGACTTACAAAATAATAGACCAATTGTTAAATGCGTAGTTGAAAATACAAAACTAAGATATTTTGAAGATAATGCCTTTTTTGAATCTCCAACAAAAAAAATAAGTAATCCTGCTTGGGCTTGTTATTATGCTTTAAAAAGAGCAAATATAAAAGACGAATATATAAACATAACAGAGTTTGAAATTTGGGCTTCTTATTGTGAAGAGGAAGAATTAGAATGTAATATTGTTTTAGACACGATACAAGATTTAAGAACGGCTTTGTCACTTCTTTCTCCTGCTGGTTTCGCAAGCGTAGTTCAAGAAGGTATGGTTTGGACTCCTTTAGTAGATAGAGCTGTTGAATCTGCAAGTAGAAAATTTTTGATGACAAGAGGAAATATTACAGAAGATAGTTTTTCAATTGATTACATAGATTATTCTGATAGAGCAAATATTATTGAATATACATATTATGATAGGGAAAAAGATTATGAAGCTACTCCCATAATAGAAAAAACGAAAAATTATGATGCCACTTCGAAGGAAATGAAAGTTTCTTTAAATAGATATACTTGTACTTCAAGAGCTCATGCCTACAAAGAAGTAAGAAGACTTATAAAACAAAATGAAAGAATAAGTAAAACAGTTTCTTTAGGAACAAGTATTGAAGGACTTGCAGGAAAAGTTGGAAAGGTAATAAATGTTGGATATGAATATTTGACTGATGCTGTTACTGATGGAAGACTTATTGCAACGACAGGAAATACTCTTATTTTAGATAATGAATTTACATTTGAAGAGGGAAAAAATTATAATATTGATATAAAAAATCAAAGAACAGATGAAGTCTTTAAATATCAAATATCAAATACATTAAACACTACAAATGAAGTGATTCTTACAAATAACGATGGACCAGTATCTCAACTATTTTATAAAGATGATATTTATAAGGTCTTTGAATCAGATTTTAGTGAAACAGATTTATTTAAAATAAAAGCAATTACTTCCTCTATGGATTTTGATTATACGATAGTTGCAGAAGAGTACATCCCAGAAGTTTATATTGATGATGAAGAACTTCCTGAAAGTATTGTTTACTCTCCTATTAATCAAACAACAAACTTAAAAGTAGAACAATTTTTATTACCGAAACAAGATGGCGCAATAGAAGAAATGCTCATAATATCTTGGAATTCAAATAAATTATCAAATGAAATTTTTATTGATG
>Ga0193955_1000129_pt1 | contig 49561 bp, 40 predicted proteins | sample BB_6_MG_FD_140343 | JGI IMG/M metagenome (GOLD analysis project Ga0193955, IMG submission 140343) | Microbial mat bacterial communities from the Broadkill River, Lewes, Delaware, United States - BB_6_MG | ecosystem: Environmental > Aquatic > Freshwater > River > Microbial mats | place: USA... | reverse complement strand
GTTATGGTGAAAAATCACTGCCGGTAAAAAGAAAATTAAAATGGATGCATACATTGGATGACGAATATATCGATAAGGTCCAGTAGAGACTAAATTTAAATGTGGTAATGGGTCCGGCACAATATTGAAATGCCCTAAATGCATGGTTTTGACTGCCCATAGACCTAGTGCGATACCTAGTAAATGAATGAAAATTGAAAGTGAATTTTCCGGTAATCCCATTAGTATGGTCAGTACCGCAATCCAGAAAAACTGTGACATTACTAAACCATAAGACCAAATGGGGTGTAAGAGTTTTTTAGAATCACTGAGTGGAGTCTTTGTCATATTTATTTCCTTAATTTGGTCTTCGGGAGAGCTTTGCACCCAAAGGGTATAAACACGAGTATGAGATAAAGCATAAATTGAGAAAAAATCCTGTTGAGCTAGGCAAAAAGTGCAGCGAATAGCTAGCTATTCTCAAGGTTTTTAACAAAGCTCGGTAGGATTTTAGCCAATTTTGGTTATTTATTATCTCGTACAAAGCTCTCTATAGATTGCAGTCTGGGTAAAAGCCGTTAAAATGAAATGATTATTCATTTATACAAAATATAATCAGAGGCTTGTCGTAATTGCCCGAAAATCGGTAATTCATCCATAGCTATCAAATTTATGCAAAAAATTATACGAAAGATTAGTGCGTTTTTTTCCCGCCAACCCGAACCCCAAGTCACTTCATCGAATGTCACTTCATCGAATCAGCCTGTTATCTTAACGCGAGACCAGCATCGGATTTCTCGAAAAATGATTGATAAATCAGCCTTGGATGTCCTTTACGGATTGAAGCGTGCTGGGTTTGATGCTTATTTAGTGGGCGGGTGTGTTCGTGATTTGCTGTTAGGTATTGAGCCGAAAGATTTTGATGTCGTAACCAATGCTGAACCAGAGCAGGTAAAAGATGTCTTTAAGCAGCGCTGTCGTTTGATTGGTCGTCGCTTTCGTTTAGCGCATGTTCGGTATGGCAGAACGGTGATTGAAGTAGCAACATTTCGTGGGCAGGCTGATGCCAAAGAACTGGGGCAGCGTGTTCCTGGCCGAAAAGTTAAAATTAGTGGCCGTGCGGTCGATGATACTGGCCGATTAGTTCGGGATAATGTATATGGAACGCTTAATGAGGATGTCTGGCGTCGTGATTTTACGGTCAATGCACTGTATTACAATATTAAAGATTTTTCGATTGTCGATTACACCGGTGGGTTGAAAGACATTGAAAAAGGAACGCTTCGGTTAATCGGTGATCCGGTAACGCGTTATAGAGAAGATCCGGTTCGCATGATTCGTGCGATACGCTTCGCTGCAAAGCTTGGGTTTAAAATAGATGATGCGACAGAAAAACCTATTTTCGACTTAGGGCCTTTATTAAAAGATGTCTCTCACGCCAGAATGTTCGAAGAGGTTTTAAAGCTTTTTCATAGCGGTGTCGGAATTGAGGTGTTTGAAAAGCTTAGGCACTATAATTTATTTCACCACTTGTTCCCACTTACGGATGAGCTGCTGGCACATGAGGAAAATAATTTCCCTAGAATGATGGTGATTGAAGCGCTTAAAAGCACCGATGCGCGTATTCAGGTTGGTAAGTCGGTGAATCCGGCCTTTTTGTTTGCTGCTCTGCTATGGGAACCAATGTTGCAACGTCGCCAGCAACATTTACAAGCAGGTCTGGTTCCTCAAGATGCCTTTCATGCTGCGTCAAATGATGTGATTGAACAGCAGATTCGTCGAACGTCTATTCCTAAACGTCTTACTGCACAAATGCGTGATATTTGGAATTTACAGTGGCGTTTGCCAAAGCGTCATGGTGATCGTGCACAAAAGCTACTTGAGCATCCAAGGTTTCGTGCGGCTTATGATTTTTTAGGTGTTCGTGTTGCCGCCGGTTCACAAGAGTTCAGAGAGTTGTTTGATTGGTGGACGGATTTTCAAGAAAAAACTCCGGTTGAACAAGTTGCGATTACAGCGAAATTAAAACATCCGAAAAAACGCCGCCATCCATCGCGTCGAAATCGTAATTTCTATCGAAAGCGTAGTCAGAATTCCAGTTCCAAAAAATCGAATGATGAATGATTGCGAATCGGCTGATATTTTCTACCGGCCGGTAAATTATCTTATGGTTTGTTTGTCTTTTTGAAACCCTAAATTGGATGTATGAGTTTTATGTCTGTTGTTGAATCACAGATCTTTTTGGGACTTGGGAGTAATCTTGATAACCCCAAACGACAACTTGAACGAGCAATCGAAGCACTTCACTCTCACCCTGAAATTTCTGCAGTGATGAGTTCCAGCTTTTATGGTTCAAAGCCATTAGGTCCACAAGATCAACCTGATTTTGTCAATGCAGTGCTTCAAGTGTCAACCTCTTTATCTCCTCAAGCACTTTTGAAGGTGACTCAAAACATAGAGGAAAGTCTTGGGCGAGTCAAGAAGCGGCACTGGGGTGAGCGATTAATTGATGTCGATATTTTGGTGTATGGTTCCCAAGTTATTGATGAAGATAATTTACAAATTCCGCATCCGCAAATTCCAAATCGTGATTTCGTTTTATTGCCTATTCAAGAGATTTCGCCTAATTTATCCATTCCGAATTTACCCAATCTCGAGCAGATGATTAGTGCTTTGGATGAAACGTTTGTGGTCGCATTGGACGCTTCTTGAATTTGTAAATTTCATTTTACCGGCCGGTAAATTCGCTTAGGTTTCAGAGCTTTGAATGTTCTATAATACGACCACTGAAATGACTAAAGGGTTTGCCTTGTGAAAACACTCTCCGCAATAAGAAAATCTGTTCGCAGTGGCGAAAAAGTCGCTTGTTTGACGGCTTATGATGCAAGTTTTGCACACTGGGTGTCTACAGCAGGTGTGGATGTGATTTTGGTAGGGGATTCTCTTGGAATGGTCGTTCAAGGGCACAAAACAACGTTACCTGTCAGTCTTGATGAAATGGTGTATCACACTCAAATGGTTCAACGTGGTAACCAGTCGTCGTGGTGTATTGCTGATTTGCCTTTTATGAGTGATGCCTCTGTGGAAACCTGTCTCTCCGCAGCCTCGAGATTGATGAAAGAGGGGCAGGCGAATATGGTGAAGCTGGAAGGTGGAGAGCGCGTATTGCCAATGGTAAAAGCCATGAGTGATTTAGGCATTCCGGTTTGTGGACATTTAGGCCTTCTGCCGCAGTCGGTTGAAAAACATGGGTATAAAGTTGCCGGCCGAGATGAATCAAGTGCCGAAAAGTTAATGTCCCAAGCCCAAGGGCTTGAGCAAGCGGGTGCTGATATGTTGGTGTTAGAGTGCGTTCCAGCCGACTTAGCTAAGGAAATTACGAGTCGTTTAAACATTCCCGTGATTGGAATTGGCAGCGGGCCGGCCTGTGATGGTCAGGTCTTAGTCTTGCAAGATATACTTGGAATCACCGTTGGAAAAACGCCTTTGTTTGCGCATAATTTTTTGGCGGCAACGAATTCTATTGAGTCTGCTATTCGATCCTATGTTAAAGCCGTTAAAGAAGAAAGCTTTCCTGCTCAAGAGCACTGTTTCTAGTGTTTTTTATCGATCAACCAGCGTGTAAAACGATTTAAGATTTCCTATGTCATTACAAGTAATTCAGACACTTTCCGGCCTGCAGCAGCTTGTTGCTGAATGGCGCAATCAGGGATTAAGTATCGGGCTTGTCCCAACGATGGGAAACCTCCATCAGGGACACTTGAGTTTGGTTGAAGCTGCTCAAGCTGAGTGCGATAAAGTGGTTGTCAGCATCTTCGTGAATCCTTTGCAGTTTGGTGAAGGTGAAGATTTTGACTCCTACCCCAGAACTTATCAGCAAGATGAAGAAAGGTTGCGAGAGATTAGTGCGGATTGTGTGTTTTACCCTTCGATTCAGGAAATGTATCCTAATGGACAGCAAGGGCAGACTTTGGTTCAGGTTCCTAGTTTGTTGACAGGGTTGTTAGAAGGGGCTTTGCGCCCAGGTCATTTTGATGGTGTGACGACTGTTGTGATGAAGTTGTTTAACATGGTTCAGCCTGATGTGGCTGTTTTTGGCCAAAAAGATTTTCAGCAATGTGCAGTCATCCAGAAGATGGTTGAAGATTTGTGTGTGCCTGTCAATATCAGGATTGCCCCGATTGCCAGAGATGAGGATGGTTTGGCATTGAGTTCACGGAACCAATATTTAGACGCATCTCAGCGACAAATTGCACCGGTTTTGTATCAACAACTACAATGGATGTCAAAAGAGTTGTTGAGTGCAAATCAAAAAGTCGCTGAGGTCTGTGAAAGAGCTTCTGAGAATCTATTAAATGCTGGTTTTAGTCAGGTGGATTATATTCAGGTTTGTCAGGTAGGAAGCTTATTACCGGTGGCTTTAATCGAATCAGAAAAGCTATCTTGTAATTACTATGTAATTTTAGTGGTTGCTCGTCTTGGAAAAACTCGTCTATTGGACAATTTATTGCTTTAATCAATTTATAGTGAAATATTCCGGGTATTTATACGTAAACCTGTAGAATGTTTGATGATTAACAAATTTGGTTTATAGGTGATTTTGTTCAATGAGTTTTTCAACTCTTATCGGTCTCTTTATGGGCGTGACCATTGTATTGGTTGCTATGTCCCTAGGATCTTCCATACTTCTCTTTGTTAATATTCCAGGCTTGCTAATTGTTGCTGGTGGGACATTGGCTGCAACAATGATTCGTTATTCCATGGCTGACAGCATAAAAGCAGTTGGAATGTCTTTTAGCGTCTTAAAAGTCGAAAAAGAAATTAAAGACTTAAATGAATTAGTGGATATGACCGAAGACCTTTTGCGTTTGGTGCGTTCAAAAGGGGTTTTGGCGATGGAAAACTATGAGGTTGATAATCGCTTTTATTCAGATGGCGTTCGAATGTTGGTGGACGGTTACTCAGCAGAGCTAGTAAAAAGTACATTATTAGAAAAAAATAAGTTGATGACTGAACAGGCCGAGACGAGTTCCGGTGTGTTTCGTGCGGTTGGGGACACTGCTCCGGCCTTTGGGATGATTGGTACCCTTGTAGGGTTGGTACAGATGCTGGCAAATCTTTCAGACCCATCTGCGATTGGCCCTTCAATGGCTGTGGCCTTGTTGACCACGCTTTATGGTGCCATGATAGCCAACCTTTTTGCTTTACCTATGGCTGATAAAATTGAGTCTTGGGCACATGGTGAGGGCTATCGCCAGCATTTAATTATTGAAGCAGTTGACTGTATCGCGCAAGGACATAACCCGTCAGTAATGCGTGATATTCTAGCGCCTTACCTGCAAGGTACTAAGGTTAAGAAAGATGGCGAAGAAGTCTAGTGGAAGTCCAGCATGGATGGCAACCTTTGCCGATTTAATGTCGTTGTTGATGGCATTGTTTGTCCTTTTGTATGCTATGTCTAGTCCTGAAGCGGCAAAGTATAAAGCTGTAGTAGAGTCTTTAACGGAAGCTTTGGGAAATGGTTCTGAGTTAACGCCAGAACAGCTAGAATTTTTTCGAAGTGTTCCAGATCAAATCCCGACCGAATCGATTGAACCCCCAACAAAGTCAGGCCTGAGTGATGAAGAAAAAGAGGCAATGCGATTGTTATTTGAACAGCTTGAGCAGAGTTTTAGCCACTCTACCGGAGAGGGGAATATTGAAATTGCTTACAATGAAGAATCCAACCAGATCCAGTTAGTTTTTCCTGAGCAAATTGCATTTGATCAAGGCAGTGCGGATTTAAAAGCAAGATTCCGAGTAATTTTACGAAAGTTTTACCAATTTCGAAAAGAGGCTGTAGCGATTCAAGTTGTTGGCCATACTGATAGCATTCCAATTTCCGGCGGTCGATTTCGCTCTAATTGGGAGCTTTCCAGTGCTCGTGCTGCCAGTGTTATTACCCAGCTTATTGAAGATGGCAGTGTGCGTCCTGAACAAGTACAGGCAATTGGTTTAGCAGATACTCAGCCGATTGCTAAGGGAAATAGTGAAGCTGCTCATGCAAAAAACCGCCGAGTAGAAATTTTGATTACGAGAGAAGAAAGCCGGCCAGGTGCACAGGTAAATACACAAGCAAATAGCGATGTTTCAGGTTACGAGCCCAATAAAACATTGGCTGAACAAGGTGGTGTGGAGAATTCGGGTAGAGCTTCTTCCGTAATGATTGAAGAAAAACCTGTTGAGCAATAGTATCTTTTCTTTGTTGCATTTTTTAAAAAGCAAAAAGCCAATCGTTTGATTGGCTTTTTATGATTATATGGGCTGTGTTTATATTTTTAGCTTGCAGTCGCTAATTGAGGTGCGATGGCGTTGGCGGTTTTGATGACCTCATTTTTGTCATTAAAATAAACCATGGTAGGCTTGTAGTTATCCGCTTCAGCTTCATTCATGTTTGCATAGGTGGCGATGATTAGTAAATCTCCAGGGTTTGCTTTATGAGCCGCTGCCCCATTGACTGAGACTATCTTGCTACCAGCTTCTGCTAGAATCGCATAGGTTGTGAAACGTTCACCATTATTGACGTTGTAGATTTGAATCTGTTCGTATTCACGAATTCCAGCCATTTTCAACAGGTCGGCATCAATCGCACAAGAACCTTCATAATCCAGTTCAGCATGAGTGGTTGTAATGCGGTGAAGTTTAGACTTTAACAGAGTGATTTGCATAATTTCTCTTCGCTTTTGGCTGTGTTTAAATTTTAAGACTTAAAAATAAATCTAGAAACTTAATTGAGACCGAAATCTACGGATGCTGTTTTGGTAATAGCCCCGAAATTAAAAAACAGTATTATACTGAGTTTTATAAAAAATTCTAATACTGCCGAAAATTTCATAATAAATTTCATGCTAATAAAAAAGCCTCACTGTAAATCAGTAAGGCTTTTGGGTGGAAAGCAAATACTAAGTTGAACTTATCCTGTATTTCTCATTCCAGCTGCAATTGCATTGATGCTGTTTAATAGAGGGCTAAGCCATTTTTCTTGTTGCTCTTCTGTTGCATCAGGCGCTTTAAAACGACGAAGCAGTGCGATTTGAATGTTGTTTAATGGCACTAGATAAGGGTTGCGTCGTTTGAGAGATAACGCAATAGAAGGCGTTTCAGCCATTAGATATTCGTTGCCACTGACTTCTAAAATACGTTGTACAGCTCGCACATGTTCGTCAGCAATCTGATGATAAACATCTTGCGCTTGATCTTGATTTTGTCCTAACTCGGTGTATTGAGCACCAATTTTCAAGTTAGTTTTGTAGAGTGCCATTTGAATATTGCTAATCATTGCGCGGAAAAATGGCCAGTTGGTATACATTTCTTTTAACTGGGCATCACCGTGTTCAGAAATCCAATTATCTAGCGCATATCCAGTACCTTGCCATGCTGGGAAGGTCATGCGAGCTTGTGCCCAGCCAAATATCCAAGGAATGGCTCTGATAGATTCTTTCGAAAGATTACCTTTTTTGCGGTGAGAAGGGCGTGATCCAATATTCAGTAAACCAATTTCAGTGACTGGAGTTGCTTCATAGAAGAAATCAAAGAAGCCGTCAGTGTGATCGGTTAACTGGCGGTAACAAGCTTCACCATCCTGTGCTAACTTCTGCATGGCAGAAAGGTATTCTGGCTGGTCTTTTGGCAATTCTTTGACCAGACCCAGTGAAGCCTTCATCAGGCCAGTGACACCGAGTGAGATTTCATACATAGCGGTTTCAGAGTTGCTATATTTGTAGGATAGAACCTCACCTTGTTCAGTGAACTTGATTGAACCTCGAACCGTACCTGTCGGTTGCGATAGGATTGCATGGTGGGTAGGGCCGCCTCCACGAGCAAGCGTTCCGCCACGACCATGGAATAGACGACAGTCAACGCCGGACTGGTCAGCTAGTTCCATAATCTGTTGTTGCGCTTGGTACAAGGACCAAGATGATGACAAGTTACCGCCATCTTTTGCAGAGTCAGAGTAACCTAGCATGATTTCTTGTTGGTTGCCTGCTGACTCTAGTAGTTCTTTGTATGTTTGATTATCAAACAGTGCTTTGGTAACCGGTACGATGTGTTCAAGATCAACAATCGTCTCAAATAAAGGACTGATATTGATGTGACAATAGGGTTTACCAGCATTGTAACCTGCCAAGCCTGCTTGATGCGCTAGGAACAGGACTTCCATCACGTGACTGGCTGAGTGAGTCATAGAGATGACGTAGTTGTTAAAGGCTTTCGGAGAGATTTCCTGACGCATTTTGCGCATAACGTGAAAGACTTCTAACACTTCGGTTGTCATCTTGTCGAGAGCAAGATGTTGTGTGTCAATAATTGTTGGTGACGCAACGTGTTTTGCCAGTAGCTCCATGCGCTCCTCTTCAGAGAGCGCGTTGTAGTCAATACCAAGGTGTTGCAATAAGTCCGCCACTGCGTCGGTGTGAACCGTAGATTCTTGGCGAATATCCAAACGCATTAAGTAGAAACCGAAGGTTTTTACAAGGCGGATTAAATCTAATAACTCTTCATCTGCAACGTTTTTGTCACCGTGACTGCATAATGAGTCATAAATCATTTCAAGATCTTCTAGGAACTGACCTTCGTTGCTGTAAGCAAACTGGCTTTTTTCAGACTTTTCATCAGCCAATAAGTCTTCTATATAGGCAAGAGTTTCACGTAGGCGACCTAAAATAAGGTATAGGAAACGACGGTAAGGTTCATCTTTAAAGCGTTCAGGGCGCTTTTTGAATACTTTTTTGATCAAGTCTGCATCAACGATGGTTGCACGATTAACCACTTTCTTCGAAATATTACATAAATAGCGAGAATGAGTGAGTTTAGAGCTTAAATCAAACACGCGTTTTTCATATTCATAGATAACAGCGCGAGTTTGTAGTAGCAATGCGCGAACAGTCGTTTCATGTGTTACGAATGGATTCCCATCTCGGTCACCCCCGATCCAAGAGCCAAATGTTAGGAAGTTTGGTACTTCAATATCATCCTCAGGGTAGTGTTTTGCAAGGGCTCGGTCCATGTAGCGATAAACAGTCGGAACTGCATTGAAGAGAGATTGACGGAAATAGTAGATTCCATTGCGAATTTCATCTTCGACTGTCGGCTTCTGGCGACGGACTTCATCCGTTTGCCATAAGACTTGCACTTGAGATTCTAGCTGTTGATAAATGGAGTCTTTTGCATAATCATTGTTTAATGCTTCCGCTTCATTCAAGGCGCCGATATCTAGGAAGACACGACGTAAGTTGTCCATGACGGAACGACGTTTTGATTCGGTTGGGTGAGCGGTAAAGACTGGAATGTAGTTTAGTTTTCCAAGTAAGGTTTGAACTTGTTCGCCATTTAAACCTTGTTCTTTGAATTCACCAATGGTATTTAAAACGGATCCTGTCCAGAGTGGGCCGTCGGATTTCAACTGAGATTGGCGCTCATAATATTGATGTTCTTCTTCCGCTAAGTTCACTAGGCTAAAGTAGAGGTTGAAGGCGCGAATAATCATGTTCAGTTGTTCTGGTTCTTGCTGTTGAATAAATTCAGCAAGCTCAGCGCGCAGAGCTGGGTCATCTTCTTTTTGGAGTTTGATGTAGCCTTGGCGAAGTTTTTCAACGGCATCAAATGTTTCACGCCCTACTTGGCGTTCGATGACTTGCCCCAGAATATTTCCTAGAAGTTTGACACGAGCTCTTAGCTGCTTATCACGATTTTCAGCGACCATTAATCTCTCTCAGTTTTTCAAAATCAAATTGGTCGCGATTATATCAGAAAATTCAATGAATTATTGAGAGGGCTTGGCGCTATTTTTTTGAACAAAAGTTTGAATTTAAAGGGTTTGAAGCGAGGGGAGGGAGCTAGTTAGCGCTTTCTATGAGTTGAAACGAAAGAAATCGAGGATAGTTTGCAAACCTAATGCCACGGTTTCTATCTTGTAAGCTAAATGGATGTTTTAGCGTAAAGTCGATGAAAACTGACTTTATTTATTGGTCAGTTTTCACTTGTAGTATGTGAAACTTACCTGTTTTGGTAAGTTTCAACTAAAAGAATTTGAAATTTACTTTTTATTGTAAGTTTCAACACCCGTTAGTATTTCTTTGCGAGCTTCTTCAACATCGCCCCAGCCATCAACTTTAACCCATTTGCCAGGTTCTAGGTCTTTGTAGTGGCTAAAGAAGTGTTCGATTTGTTCTTTTAGAAGCGGGATATCTTCAACTTTTTCGATGTTTGAATAAATGGGGGACAGTTTGTCTACAGGAACTGCAATGACTTTTGCGTCTTGACCACCATCATCAGTCATTTTGAAGATTCCGATTGGGCGACAACGAATGACAGAGCCAACCATTAGAGGGTGTGGAGTGACGACTAAAACGTCCACTGGATCACCATCGTCAGAAAGTGTGTCGTTGATGTAACCATAGTTTGCAGGATAAGAAAGTGTTGAACCTTGTAGACGATCAACCCAAACTAGGTCAGTGTCTTTATCCACTTCGTATTTAATCGGTGGTGCAAATGCAGGAATTTCAATAATAACATTTACATCATTTGGTACATCTTTACCGGCCGGTACAGCAGCAAAACCCATAGTAATTTCCTTTTATTTTTATAACGCCTTGGTTGACCTTTAAATTATCAATTTCTATGTTGGAAAATGGTTATTTACACTTGTTAAAATCGCATTTCCGTTTTGAGTTTGATTATTTGAGAAGCCGTCAGAGCCGTTATGATAATTGGTTATTTTTAAATATTTTAACGTAAAACACCCGCGTTGAAGCGGGTGCTAATATCAGGTACTAAAACCTAAAATTATTTGTTGTGGTAAGCAACAACCTTAGCCACTTCGTTCTTAGAACCAAGAACGACTGGTACACGGTCATGGATACCTTCAGGTTGAACATCCATGATGTCCATGCGACCTGTTGAAGAAGCACCACCTGCTTGTTCAACGATCATAGACATTGGGTTACCTTCGTACATTAGGCGCAGTTTACCGGCCTTTGAAGGGTCACGGTTGTCGTAAGGGTACATGAAGATACCACCACGCATAAGGATGCGGTGTACTTCAGCAACCATTGATGCAACCCAACGCATGTTGTAACGTTTACCAAGTGGACCTTCTTCACCTTGTAGACAGTCATCGATGTACTGCTTCATTTCTGGTTCCCAGAAACGTTGGTTAGACATATTGATTGCGAACTCTGCAGTATCTTCAGGGATTTGGATACCTGATTTCGTTAGAACGAATTCACCAACGGTTGTATCAAGTGTGAAGATGTTAACGCCATTACCAGTTGTCATAACTAATAGCGCAGATGGTCCGTAAAGAACGTAACCCGCAGCAACTTGCTTACGACCATTTTGTAGGAAAACGTCTTGATTGTCTCCCGGAGTATTGTCTTGTGCTTCTAAGATAGAGAAAATAGTACCAACAGAAAGGTTAACGTCAATGTTTGAAGAACCGTCTAAAGGATCGAAAGTGACTAGGTATTTACCGTCAGCGTTTGCAGCGATAGTGTAGTCTTCTTCTTCAGAACCAACACCACGAACGAATGGGTTAGAAACTAGAACGTCTTTAAGTAAGTCGTTAGAGATAACGTCAAGTTTCTTTTGTGTTTCACCTTGAACGTTTTCGTCTTCAGTTGCACCTAAGATACCAGCTAGGTCACCTTGACGTAGTTTGAATGCGATATCTTTACAAGCAACGATAACGTCGTTTACAACTAGTTCCAGTTCCGCTGGGATATTCTCAGCGTTTAGTACTTGATCCAATCTTTTCATTGAAAATCTCTCTTGATTTAGGTTTAAAAAAATTTGCGCAATATTAGCAGTTTTGTTGACTCTGTGCAATTTACTCGAAAATCACGTGGTTATTCATCCACTAACTGTAATTGACGAAAGTGACCGTTTTCAGGCGCTAAATGCTGTTTCAGCCAAGGTAGAGTCAATTTCATTTGTTGCATTAATGTCCAAGGCGGATTGATGACAATCATGCCCGCGCTTTGCATGCCTTTGGTGGAATCTGCATCAATTCCAAATTCAAAAAGTTGAATGTTTTGAATGCCACTCTCAATAAACTGTTTTTCCATTCGGTTAATTCGATTGCGATCAACCACGGGATACCAAAGTGCGTAGGTGCCTGTGGCAAACTTTTTGTATGCATTGATTAAGGTCTTGACCGCTTTGTCGTAATCAGTTTTTACTTCGTAAGGAGGGTCCATCAAAATAAAGCCACGACGTTCTTTGGGTGGAAGTTGGCTCAAGCAGGCTTGAAAACCATCCTCTTGAAAAAGCTTGATACGCTTGCACTCTCCACGATGATGTCGAGTGTTGGCAATGAGGTTTTTAAATTCAGTGGGGTGTAATTCAAACAGACTGGCTCTGTCTTGTTGTCTTAAAATGTGCTGTGCAAACCATGGCGAGCCTGGATAGGCGTTGAGTTCAGTACCTCCAACTCCAGAAGCACTCTGAAAGTTGTGAATGAGCTGTAAATAGGTTTTGAGGCTATCAGGTAATTCGTTCTGATTTTGAAACGCCCAAAGTTTGCCTATGCCGTTCGTGTATTCCACCGTTTTTTGGGCTTGCTCAGTGTTCAGTTTATATCCACCCGAGCCTGAGTGTGTATCCAGATAAAAAAACGGTTTATCTTTTTGTGTTAAGTAGAGCAGTATTTGCGCGCTGACGAGGTGCTTCAGCACATCGGCAAAATTTCCAGCATGAAAGCCGTGTTGATAGCTAAGCATAAGTTTCCCCTAGCTTGTTTGAATAGTTGGCAATCATAGTCCCTAAAGTCGGCTTTGACCATGTAAAATAGCCGGTTAGTAAAAATATCTCTAAAGTCGGTTTAGTCGTTATGAAATTTATTATTAAACTTTTTCCAGAAATCATGATCAAAGGCGGTAAAGAAAAAAAACGCATGATGCTGATGTTATCGGACAATCTTATTCGGTTGTTGAAACGTATTGATGAGAGCATCGAAATTAAGCGTTTTCACGATAAAATCGAAGTTTACTGTGATGATAAATTCTACCGGCCGGTAAGAAAACGCTTACAAAACACACCTGGAATTCAGCAGTTTTTGGAAGTCGTAGCTTATGAAACTGGGGAAGATCTGCAACTAATTGCTGACAAGGTTGCTGAGCATAATTTGCCAGCAATAAAGGGGAAAACTTTTGTAGTGCGAGCCAAAAGAAGTGGCACCCACAACATTACATCATTTGATATCGAAAAGTTTGTTGGCGGACATCTTTGGGAGCACGGAGAGTCAGCTGGTGTCAGTCTGAAAAATCCTGAAGTTAAAGTTGAATTGGAATTGCACAATAAAACCTTAAACGTGGTGAGTGAGCGTGTTAAAGGATTAGGTGGTTTTCCGATGGGCTCTCAAGGTGAGGTTCTGAGTTTAATGTCAGGTGGCTTTGATTCCACTGTTGCCAGTTACTTAACGATGAAACGCGGTGTGAAAACGCATTTTGTGTTTTTTAATTTGGGAGGCGCGGCACACGAGATTGGTGTGAAGCAAGTGGCGCTCTATCTTTGGGCTAATTTTGGCGCTTCTCATCGCTTTAAGTTTATTTCGGTGCCGTTTGAAGAGGTCGTTGCTGAGATTTTTAATGCCTCTCATGAGAGTTACATGGGGGTGATGTTGAAGCGACTGATGTTGAAGGCCTCTGAAAAAATTGCTGATGAGATGGAAATTGATGCATTGGTCACAGGGGAAAGTGTGGCGCAAGTCAGCAGCCAAACATTACGTAATTTAGCTATTATTGATGAGTGTACTCAAAAGCTAGTAATTCGACCGTTAGCGGTGATGGATAAGCCGGATATTATGGCGATTGCCGATCAAATTGGCACGCGTGAATATGCTGAGAATATGCCCGAATATTGTGGGGTTATTTCCAAGAACCCTGTAACAAACGCTTCGTTTGATCGCATGCATCGAGAAGAATCGCGCTTTAATATGGATGTTTTGGATGCTGCGGTTGCCAGTGCAAAAACCATTAATGTCGATCAGATTATTGCCGATGTGAATGAGTCGCAAGCCGTGGATGTGGTCACTGAATTAAAGAATGAAACGGTGATTGATATTCGTCGTCCAGAAGAGGTGGCTTCTAATCCTCTAAACTTGGAATCGCGAACAACTTTAACCATTCCGTTTTTTGAATTGAATCAAAAGTTTAAAACCTTACCGGCCGGTAATTATGTTTTGTATTGTGATAAAGGGGTGATGAGTCAATTGCACGCACAATATTTAATTGATGCCGGCTATGAAAATATTAAAGTTTACCGGCCGGTAAATGTTTAAAAAACACTGTTAATTCTGCAAAACTGCTGAATTAAAGACTGCTAGGCATTCTCGGTGTCACTATTTTTTTCTTGGTTTCAGGCATGGCGTTTTGCTGAGTGTTGCTTGATGTTTTGTCTGAATCAAGTAATTCAAATCCTTGAAGAGTTTTTTGTGAACTTTCTTTTGGCGTATCGATTAATTCTGGTTCAATCACTGAGTCTTCATCGATTAAGTCACGACTGAGTTCGTCGAATTGTTTCTCTTTTAACAAACGTTTTTCTTCTGCTAATTTAGTGGCCAGTTTTAAGGCTTCCATGGTTTTTTGAATCACGGTGACATAATTCACGGTTTCATGGCCAATTTGATTACGAGCAATCACTTCAACATTGTAAAACCATTTGTTGGGATCAAGCCCTTTGCGCTCAGCGATTCGTTGGAGTTGTCGAATCCGTCCCGGACCGGCATTATAGGCGGCCAAAGAAAAGTTGATTTTGTCTTCTTCCGAGTATTGCGGTTTGTCAAAATAATGGTCGTGTAAAAAGGCGAGATAGCGAACCCCCGCATGGATATTATTTTCCATGTTGGTTTTGATGTTGTTGATTTTGACATGTTTGGATTTGGCTGTGCTCGGTTTAATCTGCATCACACCATAAGCACCACGCTTGCTCACGAGTTTTTGATTGAATTTAGATTCTTTATAGGCTTGAGCGGCAATTAAATACCAATCGAAATCATAGAACTCGGCGTACTTTTCAAAGTAATAATGCAAACAGGGCGTTTTGTCTAAAGCTGTAAAATCTAATGGATGTTGGATCCAGAATGGGTTCTCAAAGTATTTACGATAAACGCTGTTGCCTAGAAATCGCCCAGGACGTGCATAATTTTCAATGAAGTGGTTGAGTGAAGCTTTGAGTTTGGGGAGGTTCTTATTGATTGCCCAAGCAATTTTTCCTCCGTTGTTTAGGATAAAGTTTTCATGTAAATAGAGATTGTGGAATACTTTTTGGTAAATCTTGGCGATGTGGTTATCAACCACTGTGAAGTCAAATAAACCGGCATTGACCATTTCTAAAATATCTTCTGCTTCCAAGAGTTCGTCGGCATGAATAATTTCTAAGGGTTCAAGACCTAGTCCACCTAATGCAAGATTGATACGTTGCAAATTAATCACATAGCTACTGTTGGCAACAACCACTATTTTTCGACCAGCTAATTGTTCGAAACGTTCAATCGCAGGTGCGTTTTTATGTGAAATCAGAATTTCATTGACATTGTTAATATATGGATCGGTAAAGTCGACTAAGGCTTTGCGCTCAGGTGTAATGCTAAAGCCTGAGGCGATAATATCGCCTTCACCATTGACAAGCGATTCAAGCAATTGGTTAAACGGTTTTGTCAGAAAAACGATATGGGTTTTATAGCGCTCTTTTCTAGGTCCTCGATTTAAGTAACGTTCGTACTCAATCATTAAATCATGTTCAAGACCTCGTTCACCTTTATCTGTGTGGAAAAAATTGGTTCGATTGTAGCTGACAAGTACACGAAGGATTCTGCGTTCTCGAATTTCGGGGAGGTCACCAATGAATGTTTGGTTGATACGATTATCTATTGACTGGCTTTGCGAGGTTTGGGCAGAAAGATTTGTGCTGAATAACGCCATTAAAATCAACAACGAGAAACCGGCAGTCAGAAGGTTTTTCAAGGAAATTTTTAACATTCATTTAGCGTCCAAGCCTAAGGTTTAGTATTTATAGCAAAAAGTTGAAGCAATTGCGCTTGCAAATGCTGTCTATTTACTGAAAATGGATAGAGTTTATGGGTAATATTCCTTAGGAAAAAGTTCAAAAAGGTTGGAACAGGTTATGAGAAAAGTGAAATACGCCATTGTAGGGGCGGGTACTTCAGGGCTAACAGTGTTAGGTGAAATTCGAAAGCACACGGATGATTTTGTGATTATCAATGGAGGGCACTACGGAACAACGTGCGCGCGAGTAGGCTGTATGCCCTCTAAAGCGATGATTCACAGTGCAAATCACTATCATGAAGCAAAACATTTTGCAGATATTGGTATTAATGGTGCACAAAGTTTGAGTGTTGATGTTTCAAGTGTAATGACCCGTGTTCGTGGTTTCCGTGACCGTTTTACTGGAGGTATTATTGGATCAACTACCGAAAACTTAGGTGACAAGCGAATTGATGGCTATGCAAAATTTGTCGGAGAAATGATTTTAGAAGTCAATGGTGAGCAAATTCAAGCGGAACGTATTATCTTGGCAACCGGTTCTTCGCCAGTGATTCCTGCACCTTGGAAATCCATTGGTGAAAAATTGCTGACGAGTGATGAGATTTTTGAGCTTGAAACACTGCCAAAGCGAATCGCAGTGATTGGTTTGGGGGTTATTGGCTTAGAGTTAGGTCAGTCAATGGCTCGACTAGGTTGTGAAGTGACAGGCATCGAAATGCTTGAAACGGTGGGTGCTTTGAGCTCTCCAGAAGCGATTGAAAAAGCCAAGGCTTTGTTTGGCGCAGAAATGGATTTGCATTTGGGTGTTGCCGCGCAAGTGATGCCGAATCCTGAGAATGAGAACGAAGTCTTAATTAAGGCAGGGGACAAAGAGATTGTCGTCGATGCTGTTTTGGCTTCTTTAGGTCGCCGTCCTAATTTAGCGAGTCTAGATTTACCGGCCGGTGGTATTTCGGTTGACGAAAGAGGGATGCCGACATTTGATGTGCATTCGGCACAAATTTCAGGCAAGCCTATTTTTATTGCCGGTGATTTAAATGGCTATCGCCAAATTTTGCATGAAGCCGGAGATGAGGGGCGAATGGCGGTATACAATGCCATGAACTTTCCAGAAATTTCACGTTTTGAACGTAAGACGGCACTCGGAGTGGCGTTTACCGATCCGCAAATTGGTCTGGTGGGTGCGCGAATGTCCGAATGTGATGAGGCAACGACAGCAAAAGCCGTTTTTCATTTAGAGCGCAATAATGGCCGTGCGATCGTGAATGGTACCGATCGTGGAACATTGGTTTTGGCCGCGAATAAAGAGACTAAGCAGTTGCTCGGTGCTGAGCTGTTTATGGCCGATGCGGAACACTTAGCGCATATGCTGGCTTGGGTGATTCAGCAAAAAATGACCGTTATGGAGATTTTACGTTTGCCTTTCTACCACCCTGTTATGGAAGAGGCGCTGCAGTCTGCACTTCGAAACTTAGCCAAAGAGGTTTATAGTGATGAAGAAATGGGGATTACAGCCGAGTTGACACGATTAACCTAAAGTCTTGAAAGTCTTTGCTATAATGGCTCGCGATTTCAAACCCACGCACTGAAATCGCGCGTTGTGGAATTGAAAAATACGAATCAAAATGCTTTGGTGGAAATTTTAAAGCGATTTTGGATTGGTATCTAGAGTGAGAAATGTAAAGCGATTTCAGTTTTAGTAAAAAATTAGATGGTATCGAGTGACTGAAGAAAAAGTAATGGATCAACAAGATCCTCAAGAATTAGCAGATGATCCGCATGCAAAACGCGAAGCGGAAAAATACGATAATCCTATCCCTAGCCGAGAATTTATCTTGGAATCCCTTGAAGCAGAATCAAAACCGCTTCGTCTTTTTGAAGTTGCCAAAGTTGTTAATGTGGATGAAGACGATGAAGAGCGTTTTGAAGCTTTATCACGTCGTTTAAAGGCAATGGTTCGTGATGGGCAATTGATTCGTAATCGTCGAGGAGCATTTGGCATTTTGAAGAAAATGGATTTGATTAAAGGAACCGTCATGGGGCACCCTGATGGTTTCGGTTTTTTGGTGCCAGATGAAGGTGGCAAAGATTTATTCTTGTCTGAAAAAGAGATGCATAAAATTTTGCATGGCGACAAGGTCATTGCATCGGTTATCGGAGAAGATCGACGTGGTCGCCTTGAAGGCGCAATTGTTGAAGTGTCAGAGCATTGCACCAAGGAGATTTTGGGACGTTTAAACCATGAGGATGGTTTGGCTTGGGTACGTCCAGATAATAATCGAATCAGCCAAGATGTTTTTATCCCTCAAGATGGTTTGATGGATGCGAACGAAGGTCAGGTTGTTTTGGTTGAAGTTTTGCATCAGCCGACCAAGCGTTCCGGACCTATTGGAAAAATCATCAAAGTGATGGGGGATTACATGGCCCCTGGAATGGAGATTGATTCAGCAATTCATGCCTATGGCATTCCAAATGAATGGTCGCCGGAGTTAGAGGCGGAATTGGCCAAGATTGGTGATGAAGTCACTGAAGCTGACTTGGAAGGTCGTAAAGATTTACGTGCGATGCAATTGGTCACGATTGATGGTGCCGACACAAAAGACTTTGACGATGCGGTGTTTGCCAAACGTCGTAAAAAAGGTTGGAAGTTGGTGGTTGCGATTGCTGATGTGTCTCATTACGTCAAACCTGGAACAGAACTTGATAAGGAAGCCTACCAGCGTGGGAATTCAGTCTATTTCCCTCAACGTGTGGTTCCAATGTTGCCTTCAAAGCTCTCCGATGGTTTGTGTTCGTTAAATCCGCATGTTGACCGCTTATGTATGGTTGCAGATATCGCCATTGATCCCGAAGGGAAAATTGAACGTACTCAATTCTACCAAGCGGTCATGAATTCAAAAGCGCGCATGACCTATTCACAGGTGAATGATTTAATTCACAACCCTGAGAGTGAATATCGTGAGCAATTTGCCGAGCAATTGGAAAATATTGAGGCGCTTAATGAGTTGTATCAGATTCTGAAAAAAGCTCGTTCTGAGCGGGGAGCACTGGAGTTTGAAACCACTGAGACGCGTATAGTGTTTGATAATGAGCGCAAAATCGAAGAGATTGTTCCGGTGGTTCGTAATGATGCGCATAAATTGATTGAAGAGTGCATGTTGTTGGCCAACGTTGCCACTGCGCGTTTCCTGAAATGGCATAAAGTACCGATTGTTTATCGTGTCCATGAGTCCCCAATGGAAGAGAAGTTGAAAAACTTGCGTACTTTCTTAGGTGACTTTGGATTGACCTTAAATGGTGGTGATGAGCCAACCGCGCATGACTTTGCCGAGGTTGCAGAGAAAGTAGCCGGCCAGCCTTATGAGCATCTGGTACAAACAGTATTGTTGCGCTCAATGAATCAAGCGGTTTATCAGTCTGACAACAAAGGGCACTTTGGTCTAAACTACGAAAACTACACGCACTTTACCTCTCCAATTCGTCGTTATCCGGATCTTTTGGTTCATCGCGCGATTCGTTATGTTTGGGAAAAATCTGACGACAAACCGTTTATGTACGATGAAGCCAAAATGGATGTTATGGGGCAGCATTGTTCTGCTACGGAACGTCGAGCAGATGAGGCTACCCGTGATGCCGTCACTTTCTTGAAGTGTGAGTTCTTATCGCACCGCTTGGGTGAAGAATATGAAGCGGTTGTTAGTGCTGCGACAAACTTTGGTTTGTTTGTTGAAATCGATCCGTTGTATGTGGAAGGTTTGGTTCATATCACTGAGTTGGGTGAGGATTATTTCCATTACGATAATGCTCGTCACTGCTTGAAAGGTGAGCGTACAGGTAAGGTTTATCGTTTGGGTGATCGTTTGAAAGTTCAAATTGCACAAGTCAATCTGGATGAACGAAAAGTCGATTTACGCTTTATTGAGAGTTTAACTCCGCATGTTGAAACCGATGATGGAGAGGCTTTAGATGATAATTCTGAAGCGGATTCGAATGAGTCAGAGACAAAGCGTAAGCCGCGTAAAAAACGTTATTACCGTGGAAAAAAACGTGGTAAACCGCGAGCACCTCGATCTAATGCCTAATGAGGGTGGGGTGTAATTTTTGACATTGAGATAGCCTCTCGCAAAACTCGGTCTTGTGCCGAGTTTTTAGTTTCTGTGACATTCAATATGAGATTTATTTATGAAACGTGATGTGATTTTTGGACTCCATGCGGTAGAGAAATTTATTAAACAATCGCCAGAAGCGATTTATAGCTTGAGCTTTGAAAAAGGTAAGTTGAACAAGCGCCAACAGTCTTTATTTGATCAGGCAAAGTCCTTGGGATTGTCGCCCCAGTTGATTGCTAAATCCGCATTCAATGCATTGGATGGCACTCATCAGGGTGTTATGGCGGAAGTTGCAAAGCAGAAAGATTTAACCGAATCAGATTTGCCCGCGATTTTAGAAAAAGCCGATCAGCCTCTGTTTGTCTTTTTGGATGAAGTACAAGACCCACATAATTTAGGTGCAATTTTGCGAACCGCAGATGCAGTCGGAGTGGATGCGGTCATTATTCCTAAACACCAATCGGTAGGGATGAATGCGACAGTACGTAAAGTCGCGTGTGGCGCGGCTGAAAGCGTAAAGTTAATCGTGGTTTCGAATTTGGTACGGACTATGAAAGAAATGCAGCAGCAAGGCATGTGGTTGACCGGGCTTGCTGGCGAAACGGATCAAACCATCTACACTCAAGACTTCAAAGGTTCGGTGGGAATTGTTATGGGAGCAGAAGGTAGTGGACTGCGTCGACTGACGCGAGAAGCTTGTGACCATATTGCCGCCATTCCAATGACTGGTGTGGTCGAAAGCTTGAATGTCTCAGTCGCCACAGCCGTAACGCTTTACGAGGTTTTTCGTCAACGAAACAATCTTTAATTTTGCAAAAAACATTCAAAGCTTAGTTTAAAAATGTTTGAGGCACGGGTCGCCGAAGGCGAAGCCTAAATGGATGTGTTTTTTGGATATCTTTGTAACTAAGAGATGAACAGCAAGATACCTTGTTGAGACTCTTGATTACAAAGGTTATTCCGCTAGATAAATATCACCCGCATCATCGACGCGTATACTGACTGGTGTCAAATGCTCACCCAAGCACGGGCCATCAATACATTCGCCATCTTCAATTTTAAAAAATGCATCGTGAACGGAACACTTCATGGTATTTTCAAATGGGTTCACATCTATTTTGTAAGCTTCATTTAATGGTACATTTTGGTGAGGGCAGTTGTTCTCATAGGCTTTAATTTCATTGTTTAACTTGATGAGGACAATGTCATGACGGCCTTGCATAGGGATATTGGTCGTTCGAGCATTGGTGACATTTTTGATGTTCGCAATAGGGCGGTTCTCTACACGGGTATTCAAAATATCATCCAGACCCACTTTTTGAATCTTACTTGCGGCTAGTTCATTGGCATATTCGCAAGCCGCTTCCAGTGAAGATTTTTCGAGTAATTTATGAATCAATGCGGCATTAAAGGTATCACCTGCACCCAAAGTATCGATAATCGGGTGAACTTTTTTCGCGGCGATATGGCTGACTTTACCACCGGCCGGTAAAAACCAAACACCTTTAGCTCCCCATGTGCAGACTAAGTTTGTATTGGGCGAATTTTTTTGTATTTCCACTAAGAGTGTTTCGCCACTTTCAAAGCCTTTAGCATTGGCATAATGATGAGAGAAGATAATGAGGTTGCTCTGCGAAAAGAGCTCTTCAATACCCTCTCTAGGTTTTTCTACTTCAAGTGAAATGGGTTGATGGCTCAAAAATGTTTTGGCGATATTCATCATGCCAGGAAGGTTTTCTAGGTTACGGCCTTCAAAGTGAAGCCAGTCATAATTTTCCACTTCAATTTTGGCAAAATGCTCAAAACTAACTTCTGGTAAATCTCGATAATGGACGATGGTTCTTGAGCCAGTGTGAGCGTTTAATGCAACAAAAGAATTGGGCGTTCGTCCTTGGATGAATTTTTGGAGATACTCACAGCTTATGCCACGCTCTTGGATTCCAGTTTGCAGAAGCTTTGCTTCAGGATCTGTTGCAATGGTTGAACAAATCGCAGTTTCATGGCCGAGCTGTTGAAGAACGTATAAAGAGTTATTTACATTTCCACCAACTTGATAATGGCGTTTTTGCGCTCGAACCTCTTGGTCTTCAGACGGGTATCGATCAACTGTTAAAACGGTATCTAAAACTGCATTTCCGATTCCCAAGATTTTCGCCATAGTTTCCTCGACTCATTCACATTACGTATCAGTGGTTGAAAAATTAGAGACTTTACCGGCCGGTAAAAATACAATTTCCAAAATCTGCAGAATTTTAGCATAAATAACTTCGTTGATTTTTGTGTCAAAAGCTAAATTTATTTCGAAGATTTTTTACTCAAAAATAGCAAAAAATAATTTTTCAAGTCTTGACAAGCAATCGGTGCATAATTTTTTTTGAAAAAATATAAAATTGCCTAAAAAAAATATTTATGGAAATAAAGTTTCAAAAAACACCTTTATAAGTTATTGATATTTCTGTGTTTTTATTGTTTTTTTATATATCTTGGGTCGCGCTAGGGGTTTGTCGTTTTTTCCACAAAAGCTGTGGATAACTCTGTGAGTAATTGTCAGAAATATTTAGCAATCTCTGTAATAACAGTCACTTGGTTAAATTGCCTAAAAATTAATCAAAATCAAAAAATAAGTGATTTTCCGTAGTTTTGTTGTTAATCTACTCATAAGAATATTCGGTACATAAATTCTATAAAGCCTAATGAACCGGAAAAGTAAAACCGATATAATTGATTTCAATCAAAAAGGAATTTGAAGTTGGTGGTCATGACAGAGATGAAATCGGCATTTAATGTGAACTGTAATAATTGCGGCCTACAGAAAATTTGTTTTCCAACCGGACTTACGCGTAACGAAGTGGACCGGCTCGACACGATTGTTGAGAGAAAGTTACCATTGAAGAAAAACCAACACTTGTTTGAATCAGGAGATCCGTTTAGCTCTTTGTATGCAATTCGGGCAGGTGTTATAAAACTCTATTCATTTACCGATACTGGTGAGGAAATTATCCATGGTTTCTATTTACCTGGAGATGTTCTCGGCATCGATGCGCTGGCTACCAAAACACATCAAATGAATGCAATTGCGTTGGATACTACCAGTATCTGTAACTTGCCTTATCAAGAGTTGACAAATCTATCAAGTGAAATTCCATTTTTGAATCAGCAAGTATTGACTGTTATGAGTAAGGAAGTGAATGATGGTCGTATGCATTCGGAGTTATTGATTAAACGCAACGCGGATCAGCGTGTTGCGCAATTTGTGTGGAATATGGCAGAACGCTTCCGAAACAGGGGGTACTCATCATCCGAATTTAGATTAAGTATTCTGCACCGAGATGTGGCGATTTATTTAGGCTTAACGCCTGAAACGGTTTCCCGTATTTTGGCGCGATTTAATACCGAAGAAATCGTAACGTGGAAGAAAAAAGAAGTCATGATCCATGATGCGCAAACTTTAATGCAAATAGCGGGTGTTAATTCATTCACATGTGGCGAATGTAAAAAAGAGACGGCTTAGGTCTTATTCACAGTTCTTGTTTAAAACGTTATATTTAGAATGCTAGTCCCTCTTGATTTAGTTTTTAAGTAAAAATACGCAAGTGTTTAAAACTTGATGTCAATCATTTCGTAATAGTCTTGTCTGTGATTTAATTTGAGTTGTGAAACGTTGAGTGTTTTTTAAAGGTTTCCTCAACGCTTTTCATAATGTAGCCCGCTTGCCCGACCCTAATAATTTTATGGTCGGGTTTTTTTATGCAAAAAATAGGTCTAATTTCGGTTTGAACTTTATTTTTATGCTCAATGTTGTATATTAGCTGAGAAAATTTTGAATCTTTTTAGGGGAATTTATGAAAGTTAATCGTATTAAAAATTTATTTGCAGTAGCATTTGTTGGTGCAGCGTTGGCAATGACAGGGTGTACAACCGTTTCCGAAGTTGAAGAACCAAAAGCGGAGCAAGCGGTAGAGTTGCCACAGATTACTCCAAAAACGCAAGTGGAAGCTGCAGTAGAAACTAACATTGAGAATATGACGCTTGAAGAATTGAAAGCGTTTGCGGCTGGAAAAGTTGTTAACTTTGAATTCGACCGTTCTGAAATCACTCAAGATGATTTTGAAACGATTCGTGCGAATGCTTTGATTATGACAAAAGATACCAATGCAACGGTTGCTATTGGTGGCCACTGTGATGAACGTGGTTCACGTGAATACAACTTAGCACTGGGTGAGCGTCGTGGGAATGCTGTTCGTGATGCATTAATTGCCGAAGGTATTGCCGCTTCTCGTATTGAAGTCATCAGTTATGGTGAAGATTCACCTGTCGATTCAGCTCATAACGAAGCTGCTTGGGCGAAAAATCGTCGTGCAGAATTCAACTACTAATTGATTGCTGAATTTTAATAAAAAAAGCCTCACAAGCGATTGTGGGGCTTTTTTCGTTTTAGTCGATTTTTATTTGTCTAAAATAGCTAAAACTTTAACTCTCTCTCACCATAAGAAACTAAGAGCGCACCTTTATGCAAGCTAACGCAACCTCACCGGTCGAAAATTTTTTAAAAGATTATCAAGCCCCAAGTTTTTCAGTAGATTCGATTTATTTGCAATTTGAACTGCAACCAGAAGCGACGACAGTGACAAATACAATGCAGATTTCACCTCAAGCAGGACAAGGATTGGAAGGTTCTGAAATTGAATTGTTTTTAAATGGTGAATCGCTTGAGCTCATCTCGGTTGTTTTGAACGGTGAAGGCGTTTTGGAAAAATGTGTAGTGGATGCAGAAGGGCTGCGTTTACAAGTGCCGATTGAACCATTTAAATTGCAAATTACCACTCAGATTAATCCGCAGGGAAATACGGCTTTACAAGGGTTGTACCGCACAAGTGGCAACTATTGCACGCAGTGTGAAGCAGAAGGGTTTCGTAATATTACTTACTATTTTGACCGTCCTGATGTGTTGACCACATTTACCACCAAAATTATTGCCGATAAAACGGATAACAAAGTCTTATTGTCGAATGGGAATTTAATTGAATCAGGCGATTTACCGGCCGGTAAACATTATGCTGTTTGGCAGGATCCATTTAAAAAGCCATGTTATCTGTTTGCTTTAGTGGCTGGAAATCTCGAAAAAATTGCAGATAAATTTATTGCGGGCGATGGCCGCGAGATAGATTTGGAAATTTTTGTTGAGCCTCGCAATATTGATAAATGCGATCATGCAATGGAATCTTTGAAAAAGTCAATGAAGTGGGATGAAGACCGTTTTGGTCTGATTTATGACTTAGATATATATATGATTGTTGCAGTCGATGATTTCAATATGGGGGCGATGGAAAACAAAGGGTTGAATGTCTTTAACTCTAAATTTGTCTTGGCTAAGCCTGAATCTGCAACTGATGTTGATTATGAAGGGATTGAGTCGGTGATTGCGCATGAGTATTTCCATAACTGGACAGGTAATCGCGTGACCTGTCGAGATTGGTTTCAATTGACGCTTAAAGAAGGGTTGACGGTCTTTCGTGATCAAGAATTTACTGCGGATATGCTGAGCCCTGAGGTGAAGCGCATTGAGGATGTTAAGCGCCTACGTAGTTTTCAGTTTCCAGAAGATGCAGGACCAATGCAACACCCAATTCAGCCGCAATCCTACATTGAAATGAATAATTTCTACACCATGACGGTCTATGAAAAAGGTGCTGAAGTGGTTCGACTTTACCATACTATTTTGGGCGAAGAAGGGTTTCAGAAGGGGATGAAACTTTACTTTGAACGTCACGATGGTCAAGCCGTTCGTGTTGAAGATTTTCGTAATGCCATGGCGGATGCGAATGGCGTGGATTTAAGCCAAATGCATAATTGGTACGTTCAAGCAGGAACACCAACGTTAGAAGTTCGTGATGAGTATGATGCACAAACTCAAACTTACACTTTGCACTGTAAACAAACTCTGCATAATTTGGAGCTGTTAGGCAAGGAACATGCGCCCTTACTGATTCCTCTCAAAATCGGGTTTATTTCTGCTCAAGGGGAGCAAACACTGGCCGGTGAATCTTTAGCATTTGCAAGTAATGATCAAGCAGTTAGGCCTACAGGTAATAAAAATGAGGTTGTGATTTCGTTGACAGAGCTGGAACAGAGTTTTGAATTTACAGGAGTAAGTGAAAAACCAATACCTTCTTTATTGCGAGGTTTTTCAGCACCGGTGATTCTTGATTACGACTACTCGGACGAAAATTTAGCGGCGTTGGCGAGTTTTGATTCGGATTCGTTTGTGCTTTGGGAGTCGATGCAAACCTTGGCATTGCGAAACATTAAGCAAGTCGTTGCAGCAATTCAAAGTGGAAAAACACCGAGTTTAAATCCTGTTTATGCAAAAGCTTTTGAGGTCTTATTGGAAACAAAAGAGACTTCTGAAAGTTTGATTGCGATGACTTTGACTCAACCTGATTTAACCTATATTGGTGAGCAATTCGAACAAATTGATGTGGATGCTGTGCTGGAAGCTCATAAATTTGTGCATACAGCCTTAGCGCAAAACTTTACCGGCCGGTTAAAAGAGATTTATGATCAATTGAATTCTGAATTAAATGCCATTGGCTGTTATCGTTATCACAAAAGTGATATGGCAAAACGATCGCTGCAAAATGTTTGTTTACGTTATTTGGCTTATTTGCCAGATCAAGCTGAGTTGGCAGCTAAACAATATGATTGTCAGGCAAATATGAATCAGGTTTTAGCATCGTTGCAAGCTTTGAGTCTTCAAGAAAATGCTTTTTTGGATGAACGTTTGCAGGATTTCTATCAGCGTTGGTCAGGTGATCCGTTAGTGTTGGATAAATGGTTTAGTCTGCAAGCATCAATCCATGATTCAAAAGCGCTTTCGCGAGCCCAAGGTCTGCTTGAACATTCAGATTTCAGCTTTAAAAACCCAAATCGTGTGCGTAGCTTGTTAGGCGTGTTTGCTCGCAATAACTGGATGGGCTTTCATCAGGCTGATGGGGCTGGCTATGCCTTTATGGCTGAACAAATTAAGAAGCTGGATGAGTTAAACCCTCAAATCGCTTCGCGCTTGATGGGGCCGTTTACTCAGTGGAAACGTTATGCGGGGGAACGTCAAAACTTGATGAAACAAGCTGTAGAGTCGATTTTGGCAAAAGAAGGGCTTTCGAAAGATGTGTTTGAGATTGCCTCAAAAACCATCAAATCTTAGTGCTCAGTTATTTCGATTTCATCGATTTTAGGTAAAGGTCAGATTATGTCTAGTAAGCGGCTATGGAAAAACTGGGTTAAAACCTTGAATGTAATAGGGCTAGGTGTGGCAAGCCTTTGTTTATCACCGGCAACATTTGCCTTTGAATGGATGGAAGAAACTCCTGTTTTTATTTTTGGGGAGCCGACGGAAGAAGACTCGTCCGCAAGTCGTAAAAATTCAGCACATTCTGAAGATTCTCGTTCTGAAAATAATAAAACTGAACTTCAGCAACAAATCAATCAAATTGATCTTGAAATCTTGATGTTGAAAGCGGAACTAGCACTTCAGAATAGCGATTTAAAAGGCTTGCAGAACTACCTTGAAGAACTGGAGGGTTTTCAGCTTCCTCCAGGATTTCAAGAGCGGTTTAATGAATTGAAAGGACAATTGAATGCATTTCAACCAAACCAAATCTTACAGTTTTTCGGGCTTCAACAAGCCTTTGAGTTTCCAATGTCGGATCCAAATGCGGTTGTTGCCGTCGTTTTGCCGTTCACTGGGAAATATACCAATGTTAGTCAACAATTGTTCTCAAGCCTAAATCAGGCTTTACAAATTTATGGCTATCAAGGTCGGATTGTCCGCTTTGATACCATGGCGTATCCCAATGTTTTTAGGCTCTGGGAAGCCTTAAGAAGTTCAAATCCCTCGTTTATTTTCGGGCCTTTGCAAAAAGAGATAATTGATGATTGGCATCGACTCGATACCGGAATTCCGACGTTGTATTTTAACGATGTTGAGCAAACACTCTTTTCGTATGAAAAAGCGCTTTCGCCAAGTTCTTTAGGTAGTGTCAGAAAGTTGGCAAAGTATTTAGCTGATCACCAATATGAGCATGCTGTTGTGCTCATGGACGATACAAAAAAAGCCAAAGAACTTGCTGATGATTTGGCGATTCAATGGCAAAACTATTCGCCAAATAGCCAATTAATGTCTTACACCATTGGTAATAACTTTAGTCAAAGTTTTTCAGAAGCCAGTGGTGTTTCGAACTCTGAAAATCGAGCTACTGTTTTACAGCGTATTGTTCGCCAGCCGATTGAGGCTGAGCGTCGGGCTCGCCAAGATATCCAAGTTGTCATTAGTATTGCAGCACCTGCAAAGTCGATTCAAGTGGCGCCTTTGCTTAAATTTCATGGTTTAGGTCAAGTGGAACACATTTGGCTTCCCTCGCGAACGATCCAGGTTCGAGATTTAAATCTTTATCTTAATAGTTGGCAATCCACAATGGGATTGCTTCCTCAGTATCTGTATCAATCGTATTTAGATCAAGCGATTGAGGATAATTTTGAAACTGGCATTTTTTATGCTTTAGGTCAGGTGGCGGTAGAAATAGTCAATCAAGCTGAGTTCTTATCTCAGAAAGATTGGTTGTTAATGACCGAAAACGGACAAGTTGAAGCAAATAGAGATGGTCGGTTTTATTTATTACCATCGATGTATTGGTTAGATAAACAAGAAATATTGCCAGTTGAATCGCGATAAATAATCGTTTTAATTTAACTATTCCCATCTCTTGCCGTTAGTGCTTATGGCATTTTGCCAAAATAACCACAAACCATACTCGAAGCGGCAATAACGCTTTGAGTAGAATTCCTGTGTTTTGTGAAAGGCTTAACTTGCAGCCGATTTTTTTCTAACCCATTCTTGTGAGGTCGCCAGTGGCAAACCCAGAAGACACTATTGATCCGAATGATCTTGACAGCATAGATGCGTTGCTTGATGAGGCAGAGTGGAATGTGGATGAAGATCTAGAAGATGCTGTGCCGGATATTGAAGACTCAGATTCGGACAACGCAGTTGAGGAGGCTTCTAACGAAACACCAGCAGATGAAGAGCCCTCTGTCGACGAATTCGATTTGGATTCAATTGATTCGGAGTTAGAAAATTCTCAAGAAGTTGAGCCTGAAGAAGTAACTGAAGAAGTAACTGAAGCGCCAACTGAAGAAGTGACGGAACCTCCTGTTGAGGAAGTGACGCAAGCTCCAGTAGAAGATATGGCAGAAGCACCAGCGGAAGATCTCCCTGAATCCGTAACTTCGCTATCTTCTGCCGGAGTGACAGAAAATAAATTGCAAGAAAAAAAACAAGAACCGGAAGTTGAACCGGACGATGAATTTGAAAGAAAACTCGCGCAGAGACAATCTGCGCAATCAAAACAATCGAATGACTTAACGGTGGAAGAAATGGATACGCTCAAAAAACTTATTATTATTTTTGGATCCATCAGTATTGTATTACTGCTAACCGCAATCGGAATTGCTACTTGGGGAGCTCTTTCTGCTTCATCTGCGGGGATTTCAGAAGAAAACCAAACTTTGTTTGAATCGATTAAGGTTAGTAGTGATTTGAATGCAGAAATTGCCAAGGCCAATACAGAAGCCGCAGACTCATTAGAGAAAAAAGTCGATGCTATTAATTTTCAGATTGAACAGTTGGCGGTGGATATTGCCGGTTTATCGAAGCATGCGCCTGCTGTTGAAGTCGCTAAACAAGGTGTTATTGATCCGCTTGGGTTGAACAAAGAAGCGCCTAAGCAAGTTGCAGAAGTACAAACTCCAGCACCGATCGCAACCCCCGTTCAGCCGCAAAAAGTGAATGTTGAGATAAATTCAGAAATCACTAAAAAAGTCAGTTCTGTGAATTACAAATTAATTAAGGCCCAGAAAACAATTAATGAGTTATCAAAACGCCTTAAAGCCGTACAGACTCAACAACAGCAAATGCTGAAAAGTGTCAAAACGGTTGAAAAAGAAATGTTAGCTGAAAAATCAGAAAAATTAAAAGCGCAAAAACAAGCGGAAAAAAATAAAGGCCATGGAGCTTATCAATATGGCCCAAATGACGGGTTCTACGATCAAGGCGGACAGGGAAGTTATCCATAGTTCAAGGCAACATGATGTATGACAAAACTTGAGTGCCTGTGAAGAATTGAGAATAGGGAATTTTATGAACCAATCAACATTAAAACGGATTACTTTGGTAAGCGTCTTGTTAGGCGTTGCCATCTTAAATGGCTGTTCTAAGCCTTATGAACAGCGTCCAATTCCTTGGGCAAAAGCAAAGGTTTATGAAGCGGTGGAAATGTCAGGAGTGGTTAATCGGACTTATATTCGAAAGCCGGATTATTACTCAACTTGCATGATGCCAACACATTTTCAAACTTGTCATAACTATTACCTGACTGACATGAGATGTGCGAAGCCAGTTAAAGCAGTGCCGACTTGTCAAGCACGTGTTTCAGGTTGTCGTTAAACGATTTATATTGAGGAGAGAGACCATGAAAAAGTCAAATCTAATTCTTTCAACTGTCATGGCAAGTTTGGCGCTTGCAGGTTGTTCGTCAATGGGGGGCTCAGAGCCTAAATATGTTGTTGTGGAGGATCGTTATTCTCCACCGCCAGCGGTTCAAATGGTTGCCCCTCAGCCAGTTGCCGTTCATGAGCCTTGTTGCAATGAACCAGTACCAAAATCAACTCCAATTGCTGAAAAGCCCGATCAAGAAGTGGTCAAGGAGGTGCATTATGTTGAAAAACCAAAACCTAAAAAGTCGGAATTGCTAAAAATTACCGGTATTGGCTATGGAGCAGAGTCAACTTACCAAGCTTACACGCCAGGTCAACGCCGTTTAATGGCAATACGTAGTTCGAAATTGGATGCTTACCGTTCATTGGCTGAACAGATCTATGGTATCAAAATTGACTCTAATACGTCGGTTGCTACATTGACTGCAAAAAATGATAGCTTCAGAGCTAGAGTGAATGCAGTGGTTCGTGGCGCGCGCTTAGTCAGTGTGACTCCAATGGCAGATAATAACTACGAAACCGTACTTGAAGTTTATGTCGACAAAGAATTCTTTGAAAAAGCGTTTGTTTATTCGGGCGATGAAGAAGAAGTTGCCGTTGACCCTGAATCTATGTACCGTTTTCGTACGCTTCGATAAATGATCTTCGGTTTCGACGGTAATGTTCAATTTTGTGAGCTTTACCGGCCGGTAGAAAACCGTGATTAGGAGTGGAATATGTTTACTCGAAAAAAAATTATAGTTGCTTGCTTTATTGCGTTATTTGGCGTGAATGAAGTCCTTGCTGCCAGTATTAGTACTCGGGTGCGAGTGCTTGAATCTAAAGTCGCGAAACAAGATAGGGTTGTGAAAAGCCTCAAGTCGGATTATCAAGCTCAAAGCAGTCTTGTTAAAAATGAATTGTCCAAAGTTCACGCTTTGGAAGCTAAGCTAGACCAGTTGTTGAAGCAGCAGAAAGGCAATAAGCAGGAGAAAACTGACAAGCGGTATGCATTCCCATAGACGGATTGAAAGATACACTTTGGAAGCGATAGAACGCCATCCTGCTTTAAGCGTGATGGCGTTTTTTATTTTCTTTATCTAAAATTAAAAATTATTGAATAACGATGGATTCGTTTTTGAAGTGGTAGTTAATCTTGTCAATTAAACAGTCTTTCAAATGATGCATCCGGTTAATTTTCTCTTGCAAGGACTGGGGGTCATTTGCCGTTTTGCTTTCGATTATATCGAGGTAAAGTGCATGAAGCTCTTCATGAATAGAATAAACCTCTTCAAGGGTAGTATCATCTAATATGTTATGAGCATGAATGTCTAGCCATCGTCCAAAAGGACATTCATTAGTGGTTAGCATGAGGGTTGTAAATAATGAGTCACTTTCTTGGCTTGAGTTTTCAATGTCACTTGCCGGTAGTTCTATAAAGTGAATAATTTTGTTGAGGTGAGACAACAACATCATTTCTGCTTTGAGTGTTTCTTTTTCTTGAGAAGAGACTTCAGAAATCGTTTTTAATTTGTTGGACGGCGTCCAGTTTTTAATCCATTCCAACACCTCATTTTCAGGCATAGGACGAGCGATGCCGTAGCCTTGTAATTTGCTGAAGCCATATTTAATAAGCAGTGCAATATGTTCCTCAGTTTCCACGCCCTCAACAATCACTGATAAGTTAAATGCTTCTGCCATAGATTTAGTTGCTTCAAGGATACTCAAGTTGTTTGGATCTTCAAATAGTCCGCGTGTAAATTCTTGGTCAATCTTCAACTCATTGACAGGCAGGTGTTTGAGGTAATTCAATGATGCGTGACCTGTTCCGAAATCGTCAATGGCAAACTTCACTCCAAGATTTCGGCTCAACATGATTTGTTCCGAAATTCTTGATAAATCTTCTAATGCAGAGGATTCTAAAAGTTCAAGAGTGATTTGTGACGGTGAAATATTTGGGTGTGCAGCCAGAAGAACGACTAGTTTTTCAATAAATTGATGGTGCTGTAAATATAAACCGCTGATATTTAAACTGAGGTGAATGTTTATCCCTTGGAGCGCCATTATTTCTATAAATGCCAAACCTTTTTGTAGAACATAATCTCCGAGTTCAATTTCTAGCCCCGATTGAGTTATTGCTGGTAAAAACTCAGCTGGAGAAATAACGCCTTTATCTGGATCGATCCAGCGAATGAGACCTTCAAAACAGATATGTTCTTCAGAATTAAAATCCACTTTGGGTTGGTAGTACAAATGAAATTCTTTCTTCTTAAATGCCTTTTTTAACGCTGTTTTTAATTCATTATTTTCCCATTGATGGGTAAAAATTTGATTTTTACCTTTCTGTTTGGCTTGGAACATGGCCTGATCTGCAAGACGAATGAGTCTTTCTGAACCGATGTCAATATCATAGTCAGGATGGTAATGAACACTTCCAATACTACAAGATACTTTAAGAGAATGACTTTGATAGGGCACACCAGCAGAGGCTGAACTAAGTAATCGCTTTTCGATGATTCCAAAATCATGTTCATTAGCATTTCGGTTGAGCACGATAACAAATTCGTCACCGCCAATTCGTGCAACGGTGTCTTCATTACGAACTTCTGATAAAAATCTTTGTGAAAGGCTTTGAAGGAGATAATCGCCTGCTGGGTGCCCAAACTGGTCGTTAATTTCTTTAAAACCATCTAAATCAATAAACAAAATAGCTAAATATTCGTTATGGCGATGGGCTGAAGCCAAGCTCTGGTTAACACGGTCTGTAAGGAGTGTTCGATTAGGTAAGCCGGTTAGATCATCGAAGTTTGCTCTTTTTTCCAATAGTTCTTGGTGAGTACGTTCTTGAGTAATGTCGGACATTAAACCAAGATATTGTTGAATATCACCATTTTCGTTGCGAATAATAGAAATCGTAAGTCGTTCTATATAGAATTCTCCAGTTTTTCTTCGATTCCATAATTCGCCTTGCCAATAATCATCTTTGAGTAAATCTTCCCAAAGTTTTTTATAGAATTGCCCATTTTGTTTACCTGAGCCTAAGAAGCTTGGGTTTTTGCCAATAATTTCCGAACTATGGTAGCCGGTAATTTCTTGAAAGCGTTCGTTTACGCGGACAATACGATTGTTAGAGTCTGTAATAATGATTCCTTGATTAGATTTTTCAAAAACCAAGGCTGCTTGATTGAGTTTTTTTCTTTGTTCATTCTCTTCAGTAATGTCGGTGACAAATCCATCAATGGATATTAGTTTTCCATCATCAAACACACCATGTTGTTCAATAAATATTATTCGATTGCCTTTTTTAGGGTGGACAAATTCCATGTTGAATGTTGAATGAGTGGTTTCCATGTTTGCAAGCCGTTTGAGCTCTTGATTGGCTAAATTAATGGATTCCTGTTTCCACTGGATTGTTTGAAACCAAGGTGTATTGATTAATTCTTGCTGGTGGATGCCGAATAAATTAAAGACATTTTTTGAAATAAAGTTGAGGATGCCTTGTTGACCATTGTGTGAGAAAACCACATATCGATCCCCTAGGTTATGAATGAGGTTGTTAAATTTTTTCTGTTCAGATTCAATCTCTTTTTGCGTTCTGCGATCTTTAATCAATTGCCAAGCTTGGTTGGCAATGATTTGAACGATATTGGTGTCTTCATTTGTGTAATCTGTCGGCTTGCCGGTAATACCCGCCAATAGAACGGTTTTATTTTTTTCAGTTACCACCAGATTAATTAAACGTTGCAGCGCCATATGACCGTCAGGTAACCCTTTTTTGTTTTCGTAGTTTGGATAATCATTAATACAAACAACTTTTTTCTGACGAATTGCTTCTGCCCAAATCCCTGCTTCATCAAGAGAATATTCATTTTCAGTGTTTTGCAAATGTGCATTTTGCTCACGTGCACCTTTCGACAAGCCGGTTATGTAAATAATATTTTTATCTTCATCGACAAAGTTCAAAAAACTTGCTGTGCTATTCGTTAAGTGTTCGATTTTTTCGCATAAATCATCCAAAAATTCTTGTTCACTCATTCTGTCAAGGCTTGATGGCATTTGTAGAAGGATTTGATCCACTTCTGATTGTTTTTTTAATCGAGCAGCATGCAGCTTTAAACGACTTCGATAGCGTTCGGAGAGAGTGAGTGTTACTAAAACCAGTAAAAATAATGTGCTAAAACCAATAAACGTGTATTTATTTTGATCAATTAATTCATTCAATGATAGTTTTGGCAGAACATCATATGGGGGAAGCCTGAGTTCAATGAGAAGGTTCTCTAACGGTTTATAATCTCGGGGTGCAATAAATCCACTGATGTTTGCTTGTATTGCAGCAGGGTGATCTATACGAAGTGAAAACAGAGCAACGGCAATATCTCGTTTTAGGTCATCATCCAAGTTAGGCATTATGATAAACGGCCATTCTGGGTAAAGTCCGGTTGAGAGAACTTGAGAGAAATCTGGCCGAGCTTTTAAATTCAGTACTTTGACATCCGCAATATCCAATTTATTGGATAGGGACCATTGTTCAAGAATGCCTGTTCTGATAAATCCAGCATCGACTTGATTAGACATTACGGCTTCTATTACCGAATCGTTATCTCCCACTTTGATAAAGTCGATATTTTCATAATTTATATTATTTTTGTGGAGCTCGTAGAGAGGGACGCGGTAAGCACCTGTGTTTGAAAATGAGGGAACAGCAACTTTACTTTTTTCTAAGTCTTTAAGTGAATTTATCTTCGAATTCTTGGTTCGAGTGAAAATAACCCCTCCAAGACAACATAATTCTTTGCCAAGGTGTTTTCTTTGAACGGTTGCAATCACGCCATTTAACGGCATCTCATGTCGAAGTTCTAGGTAAAGGTTTGGGTTAATGAATAATAAATTGATTTGATTATTACGAACCGCTTGCTTTAGGTGTTCAGCATCTAAAATACGTGGAATAATCGTATGATTAGGCAGTGAATCAGAAAGGTACTTAAAAAAAGGTTCATATTGTTGTTCAATCGTTTCTTTCGATTGGTGTGCGTAAAAGCCTAGATAGATTTTCTCTTTTGCAAAGGCCACTGTTGCCTGAGTGGCAAACGTCAGAGTGGTGGCAAAAGCCAAAACATTGAGAATAGCGCGAAGAAACATTGAACACCAAAGAGTTTAAAGTCTAAAGTCGCTAATTTAACAAAAAGTTATATCGATTACGGGCTACTAAATTAAAACTAGTTCCTAATCAACTTTACGTGTTTTATTGATTGTTTTTTGCAACTAGTTTCTTTAGTTCAGCCTAACTGAAGGGTGTTATGGATACTTTTTTTCGCGCTCTTTTTGTGCGGCTTCGATTTCTTTTGATTGGATAAAGAAAATCAGTTTTCGACGGTCTTCAACAGCCATGGTTTGGAAGCTTAGAGAAACTTCTTTGGTTTCACCATCATCGTTTTTGCGTTTTATATTCACCACATCACAACGAACAAGAATTGGAGGTTCATTGTGTAATGGTTTGATGAGCATATCCACTTTATCAGTGAGTGACACATCCTCGTTCATATGCAGCGCAATGCCGTTACCGCTGATGTTTACCACTCGAAGAGGAATTGCACGACTTAACTGAGATTCCTCTAAAGTTTGCATGATAAAGTTTAGTTTGCTGTTAATGGCATTCAAAGCTGTAGCAAGTACAGAGCTTTTTTCATTGATTTGAGCAATAGATTCGTTAATTTGCTGATCAAGGTCCGCCAAGTTTTTCATGAAATACTCTTCAATGAATTTGTTATCGGCTGATTTCGGTAGCTCATGGCTCTTGGCGTCTTCACTACTAATAATGCGGAAGCTACAAGGGAGAACGGTATCAATACGGAAATATAAACGCTGTTCTTGGTTTTTCATAGTTTTCTCTAATTTTCAATGGTTCTTGAAACAAGCAATTTGTACGCCTAGTTTATAGAATAATTGTCGGTTTGGAGTTCAAACATTGCGGATATCTTGAGCGAGCATAGGTTATTTGTTATTAAACGTGGCAAGTTATGTTGTGATGGAGTTTCATTCATACCATTTTTACTAGAAATAAGCCGTTTGTTTATTTACGCTTTGCCTAAAGTTCGTCTCTGGTCTTTTGAAGCATTTTCTTGGCCTTTTGAACCGTAGGTTTTCATGTCGGGGTCTTTGCCAGACACTAAATTAAGTGTGTAACTATTCATATTGTTCAAAATATTAATTGATAAGCCATTTGCTAAGTTTAAATCATGGCAGGCAGTGGTCATGTTTTCAGCTTTTTGGATAAGATTCTGTAAATTACCTTCAAGGGTTTTATCTGCAAACCATTCAGGAATTGACCGGCCGGTATCTTTTTCGATAGCGATAGAAATTGATTCAATTTCATCCACAGATTCAGACTTTTTCTGAGTGACATCTTCAATCAATTTAATTTCCGATTTTCGAATGGCGGCTTTTTCTTCATTAAGGATTGTCAAAAAATTGTCGAGCGCTTTTAATAGCTTGTCGAACGAAGTGTAAACTTCTTTAGAGTTTTGAGAAACGGTGGGCTGGTTCATAGTTTGACTCACTGGTACGCTCTAATGGTTTTCGTGTTAGACAAAGTCTCTCGATGAGTTTTCGATGCCAAAGATTGAATGAAGTAATTTATTGAGAAATAGAATAGACCATAAAGAAAAACTGCTCAAGTTCGAATTAACGAAAGCATGAGCAGTCAAGAAGCAACAAAATTTGAGGAGTGGAGAAATTATAACTGGGCGAGAAGTTGTTCGCTTTGTAAGAATTTCTCGGCGACTTTTTGGCTGTCGACTTTATATTCTCCTTGATCAATTGCGGCTTTCAATGCGGCGATACGTTCTGCATTATCGCTCGTAATCCCTTGCGCTTTTTGTTCTAGTTCTGCAATTTGAGAAAGATTTTGCGTTAAGGTTACTTTGTCTGTTGTAGCACCACCACCAACTTGGGCATTGGCTACTTCAGTTGATGAATCTTTCGCATTTTTTGTATTTTCGTTTGTTCGACCACTATAAAGTGATGAATTTACTTGTTTAATATCCATTTTGTTGCCTCACTTGTCATTACGCTGACAGACGAATCTCTATATCTTATTATGATTATCGACTAATAATTCAATTTCTTTAGCAGAAAATTTAAATTTTCTAATATTTTTTCTATGACTAAGAAACTGGTTATCCGTTTTTATCGTTTTATTGCGCAGTCGATTTACCCTTGTACTCAAAATATCGGCTGTAATAGAAAAACTTTAGAAAAATCCTAACGAATTTTTGACGTTTTTAAAGCGTTGCTGAAATCCTACGGTATAAGAACTGTGTTGGGAGCAATTACTATGCCTTTAATGATTTTTTTGGACTGTTGGTTTTGTACATCAACTTGCTCACCTTCGACAGCACTTTTCAAACTTATTCCTCTAGATTTCACTTCAATAGAGCCGATTTTGGTGATGATGTTGACCGATTGATTTTTAAAGACCATATAAGGAGGGATTAAATATTGAACTTTAATGATTTGATTCGCACTAATGGCTCGTTTGCTTCGCATTCCAATAAGGCTTCGCTCTTGAGTCACTGCTCCATGAGGAATTTTGTTGTGTGGAACTAACTCGACACGAAAATCTTCTCGGCTAATACGTTCACCTTTCAGAATGGCATGATTGCTATATATCAACGGCAATTTCCCCAATATTTCTGCAGGCACATACACACGCCATTTGGGGTGGTCGCATGAGACGCCAATGGTCATTCTGCCAATAGTTTTTGATTTTTGGCGATCTTCAATTTGTAAAGGTGTTTGACAGGCTTGTAATTGAAGTCTATCACTGAGTTCCCGGATTTTAAATTCAGGGTCAAGAATGGATTGGTCAGCTTTTTGCTTAAGGTATTCAAGAACCAATTGATGGACAGATTCAAGTGATTGGACTTCTGATGATGCCTGGATGTTTTGAGCGTTGGCATGGCCAATGGTTAGATGGCTCATCAGGGCAACAAATGCGGCTATATTCAATGTAAATTTGTGTAAGCGTGTGCATGAGTTAATGCAGAATTTGAAAAAGTCCTTCATAAAAACAGTAGTATTCATTAAATGAGATTGGCGTTAGTCTAACATCTTCAACATAAATTGTACTCTTGGCGCAAAAGTGCCATGCAAGCATGAAAGAATGACGCTTAATGATTTAGGTTATCGAATCATTCAATGAAAAAGAAATCCTAGGAATTCAAAGGAAGGTCAGTATGTCGAGTTTTTTAAAAGGCGTTGATCAAAGAACATCCCTTGCAGGGATGAACCGAATGGAATTGTTGTTGTTTACCATTCGAGGCAAGCAATTGTTTGGCATCAATGTCTTTAAAGTACGTGAAGTCATTCGAACACCAGAAATTTCTGCTGTGCCAAAATCTGATTATCGCATTGTTGGGGTGGCTGATATTCGAGGTCAAACCATGCCGATGATTGATTTAGCAAGCGCTTTGGACATGGAACCGATTCCTGAGGATGAGTACTCCAAAACCTTAACCATTGTCACTGAATTCAACAGTTCTGTACAAGGCTTTTTGGTTCATGGTGTAGACCGTATTGTCCATATGAGATGGGAGGATATTCTTCCACCTCCGGAGACGTTACAAAACGTCAATTATTTAACAGGTATTACTCGAGCTCAGAACCAGATTGTCGAAATTGTTGATGTCGAAAAGGTGTTGGTCGAAGTTTCGGGGGTAACTAATGAAATGTCGAATGAATTCATGTCCACGCATGAGAATATAACAGGCGATGAAAGTTATTTTGTTTTGGGGGCGGACGACTCTGCCGTTGCTCGAAATCAGTTGGCGAACATTTTGGATAAGATGGGAATTCGTAACAAAATTGTGAATAACGGCAAAAAGGCATTGGAGTTTTTGGAAAAACTTGCCGATGATGCGGATATTGGGATTTCGGAGCCAGTTTCAAACCGTTTGTTAATGGTCATTTCAGATATTGAAATGCCGGAAATGGATGGTTACACCTTAACGTCAAGTATCCGAAAGGATGAGCGTTTGCGAGATCTATTTGTGGTGTTGAATTCTTCTCTGAGCGGTGGATTTAATGACAAGTTGACTGAAAAAGTCGGCGCAGATAGTTTTATTTCAAAGTGGCATCCTGATGAGTTGGCCGAATTGATTGTGAAGCGAATTAAAGAAAGCCGTGAAAAACATCAGAAAGCTTCTTAAATTCAATTGTTGTAATTCCAGCTCTTCTCTGAGCTTTTTTGAAATTTGATGAGTAAATAGACCCTATGGCAAACTCCAAACTGTCTTCAAAAGCTGTCTTCAGTTCAGAAAACACCATTCGAAAATTAATTTTTGCAATGGGGTTGTTTGTTTTGATGGTGCCATTTATTACTCAAGCTCAAGATGACGTTTTGTTTGGGGATGTCGAGCCGCAAACTGGGCAGAATTTAGGTTTGGATAAAGTGTTCGATTTGCCGGCTTTGGAAAATTCAAAACAATCTTTACCGGCCGGTAAGAATAATTGTCCAGAAGGTTCTTTATACAACCCTCAGCAAAACCGCTGCGTAATCCATGTTGTCAAACAATCAATACCTTCTGAGTGTGTGACGGTTAAAGGAATCGCTCCGATTGATAATGGCAATGAAGATTTTGCACAAAAGATGGCGATTCGAGAGGCAATCAAAAATGCCACTATGCGTCGAAACTTGAATGTGCGTACAGATCAAAAAATGGAGAATTACGAAATTACCCTGGACAGTTCACGCTTTACCTCACAAGCAAGGGTGGAGTCGTTTCGAATTCTCGAAGAAGGTCTTGAGGATCCTATGGATTTGTATGGTCAAGATAAAAAGGAACCTTTGGGTTATGAGGTGACTTTGGAAGTCTGCTTAACCGATGATCCAAAAGTTTGTCCAAACCTTGAAGGGCATCAATATCAAACACGTTTAGCGGTCGCTCCTGTTGTAATGGAAAATGCTTATGAAGCCCGTGACATTTCAAATTTGGTTATCGGTTACCAAAAAGAGGTTGAGCGCCGTCTTCTGCAACAAGGCCATTTAAACCTTATCGGCTTGGATTACACCGTTGAAATTCAACCTAACCAAAAAATTACCCCGAACCTAGATGAACGCTTGTTGACGGATGTCCGAAATCAAACCGGTGCGCAGTATTTATTATTGTCTGTTTTAAAGTCTGCCAGTGCACATGAAGAAGATAACGGTTTTATGAATCGGGTCAAACGTACTTACAACCTGCAAGTGGATAAAGATAGTCGTTATATTGAAGTTGATTGGTATTTGGTAGATTTGATTAACTTTAGAACGGTTTCAGAGGCTCGCGATGGATTTGATATTAAAGGAGACATTCGGGTTGGACGTGACCGTCCGTTTGGAACCAATGCGTTTTTTGCAACAGATGTTGGCAAGGCGTTTCATGCGTTACTCAAAGAGCAAACTCGAAAAGTTTACGAAGCCGTTCGTTGTCAACCATTTGAAAGCGAAGTGATTGAAAAGCGTGGAGATCAATACCTTGTATTGATGGATCAGCGTTCCGGTGTTGAAGTGGGTGACGTATTGGCTGTTTATCAACGCCAAGATCGTCAAGTACGTTTTAATGGGCGTACTCTTGGTTATGATTTGACGCCAGGTGCATTTTTGACTGTGAAGCGCGTCATGGATCAATTTGTTATCGCAGAACTTTCTGCGAGCCAGGAAGTTGTTCAGATAGGTGATCGAGTTAAAGCTTGGTAATGCCAGTTGTCATAAAATTGACGATTATTCTTAGGTTGAAATTTACGCAAGTTTAATGACCAAGCTTTCGAGACGTTCCTGTGTATTGGTTGCCGGTTTTTTGGCAAATTGCCGCTTTAAAATCTTCAAAAAGTTGGTTTATTAACCGGCCGGCAAAAATTTCCTATTTTTTTTAACTTTTTTCTAAAGTTTTTCTTTTCTCTGCCGAATAGGCATCTTTTCTAAAAGCTTTAACGCTTTTTTTCACAATTTTTATAAAAAACTCAAACTTGGCATTTGCTTTGCTGTAACTCGAGTAAGAAGTATTTATTTTGACAGTCAGGTTTACCGGCCGGTCAATAAACAGTAGGAGTCTGGCAAATGGCAGAGTCAATTTTTGGAATTCATGAAGCAGCTTTACGCGTTCGAACTCAGCGTGGTGAATTGTTAGCGAATAATTTAGCGAACGCGGATACACCAAATTATAAGGCTCGAGATATCGATTTTCGTAAAGCCTTAAATGATGAATCTGACCTTTTAAAAATGTCTGTTCCAAATTTGGCAAAAACCAACAGTCGTCACATTGAAGGTGGTGGATTTGCATCCACCTCTGAATTCCTTAAGTATCGGATGCCAACGCAACCGGCTTTGGATGGTAATACGGTTGAGACACATATAGAAAAAGCGCAGTTTATGGAAAATGCTATTCAACACCAAGCCACTCTTGAATTTGTTAACAGCAAAATTTCAGGGATTCGTGGTGCCTTAAAAGGCGAGTAACGAGTGATAGGAGTTTAGAAAATGTCATTATTTAAAGTACTCGATATTTCAGGAACAGGCATGCATGCGCAAACTGTTCGACTCAATACGGTTGCCTCGAATATGGCGAACGTTGATAGTGTGAGTTCGAACGATCAAGACACTTACCGTTCCAAACAGCCGGTGTTTCAGACCATTATGGATGATATGACAAATGAACCGGCCGGTGGTGTTCGTATTAAAGAAATTGTTGAAAGCCAAGAACCTTTAAAAATGGAATACAACCCGAATCATCCGATGGCGAATGAAGAAGGATATATCTATCGACCCAACGTGAATGTGGTTGAAGAGATGGCAAATATGATGTCGGCTTCTCGCTCTTATGAGACCAATATTGAAGTGATGAACACATCTAAACAACTGCTGATTCGTACGATTCAGTTAGGTAAAGGGTAAATAGAGGAGAGCGATTATGGCTGATTATTCACCCACCACTGCTGCAACCAACAGTACAGACTATATGAAAGCGATGCAGCAAACGACAAACCCTGCTGCGTCTGCTCCTGAGAACCAATTAGATCAGGCGGATTTCTTACGATTGTTAACAACACAGCTTCAAAACCAAGATCCATCGGATCCAATGGACCCAACGCAGTTTGTGACAGATTTAACTCAGATGAGTCAGTTGGAAGCAACGACGAAAATGAATGAATCAATCAACGCTATGACGACCAGTTTTCAGAGTATGCAAACCATGCAAGCAGCCTCAATGATTGGGAGAAATGTTCAAGTAAATGGTGGAGATTTTTCACATGTCGAAGGCAATGATTCACAGTTCGTTTTAAATTTGGAGCAGCCATTGGAAGATGTGAAAGTTGTTATTTCTGATAAGAATGGGATGGTTCAAGAAATTTTCTTAGATGAATTGAATGCCGGTGAAGAATACGTGACTTGGGATGGTATTGATGAGCATGGAAATGTCAAAGGGTCAGATGTTTATAGCGTCACGGCTTATGGCTTAGACGAAGCTGGTGAAATTGAAATGATTGATACGATTGTTGGATCAAGAGTGAATTCGGTTGCGGTTGCAGACGACAGCTCTGTCACGGTCACATTAGCAACAGGTGAGAAAGTTGCCATGGATCAGATTCGAGAAATTAGCGGTTAATAGATTGCTTAATACAAATAATGAAGAAATTTCAGAATTTATATAAGCCCAAAAGGGCAGAACATACACAAGGAGAAATATCATGGGTGTAGCTTATGATTTAAATGCATTGAGTGGTATCAATGCCGCTTCAAACGGCCTAGGGGTGATTTCGAATAACTTGGCTAACTCACAGTCGGTAGGATTTAAAAGTTCGCGTGCAGAATTTGCGGATATGTTTTCTGGGGCACAAAATTCACCGGGTAACGGGGTACGAGTTGCTGCAATCACTCAAGACTTTACCCAAGGATCAATTAACGGCACCGGTCGTGAATTGGATATGGCGATAGATGGCGAAGGTTTTTTTGTTTTTGAAGATCAAACCGGTAAATATGACAATGTTTATAGCCGAAATGGTTCCTTTAAATTGGATAAAGATGGTTATTTAACTTCTCAGGAAGGAAATCGCGTCCAAGGGTATTTATTGGATCAAAACGTTTCTACTGAAACTGATCCGGTGTTCAGTACCGCTCTAAGTTCAATTGATTTGGATGAGTTAAATAAACGACCTAAAGCCACCAGTGAAATGACTTATGACATTAACTTGGATGGTAAAGAGGTACACAATGTTGATCCTGCTGGTACGAATACTGGTGCAGCAGCTGATGATGACTCGGTCGGTTCAACCAATAATTTGGTTAGTTTAATTGATCCTGAAAACTTAGAAGGGCGAGCTGCACCGGCTGCAACAGGCCCTTATCAGGGATCGATAGATTATTTCTATCCTATTACCATTCATGACAGTTTAGGGGGGGAGCATACGTTAAATGCGAGTTTTTACAAACGTGATGTTGTGCCTGTAAACGATAGTACAGGGAATCCGGTTTCTACTACGGATGCGAACGGTAACTCTCCTGCAGTCGGTGCACCTGTCAAGTATACGTCATGGTTGGTTCAATACTCTATTACTGATACGGATGAACAAGGGAATACCATTTATACCGGACATGTGTCTGACCCAACAACAGGCGAGGCGTTAGATGCGGATGGTGCGGGTAGTAAGGCGGCCGGTCAGGTTTATGAATTACGTTTTGATACAAACGGGAATTACTTAGGTGCTTGGGAGCCGATTGATTACGGAAATCCTACCACGAATTTAACCGCGACGACCGGTACTCCAGATTCTTATATTGATCCGACCACGGGTGCTGTGGTGACAGAGCCTTCTGAAACAGGTTGGACAAAAGTAGTCGGTGAACCTAGTTTGAACTTTATTGTGGATAACCCATTAACCGGTGCGACTGATCCTCTTGGTGGGCCAATTTCTGGAACGAATCCAGCTCAGTTTGAGATTGGTTTGGATTTGACGGAATTGACTCAATTTTCAGGTTCTTATAACCAACGTGGTACAACACAAAATGGTTATTCTATTGGGGATTTGGTTGGCCTGACAACTGGTTTGGATGGTGTGATTGAAGCGCGTTATTCAAATGGACGTTCTGTTCCGGTTGCACAATTAGCCATTGCCAACTTCTCGGATAAAAACGCTATGGAAAAACTGGGTGGACAAACTTATGCAGAATCCTTCAGTTCCGGTGCGGTTCAGTTAGGAACACCACAGAATAATGGTATGGGCTCGATTAATGCCGGTTCTTTGGAGTATTCAAACGTGGATGTTGCAGGTGAGTTAGTGAACATGATTCAAACCCAGCGTACCTATCAGGCTTCTGCTCAGGTAATTTCAACATCTCAGCAGTTAACACAAACAATTCTACAGCTTTAATGTAAAACTTTTTCTGGTCTTGCCGGCGTTGATCGCCGGCTTTTTTCAAAAAACACTCTACCCTAATCAGCTTAACGACTGATTTCTCAATTCTTTAATTCTAAATTTTCTCTTAATTGGCACGCTGTCTGCTAAATCCTCAGTAATTCAATAAATACCATGTCATCTTTTTGGCATGTCTTGTTTTCAAGATTTAACACGAGGTGAACCCCTATGGATCGTATGCTCTATATCTCAATGAGTGGCGCCAAGGAAGTGATGTTGTCACAAGCGAATAACGCTAATAATCTGGCGAATGCTTCAACAGACGGTTTTAAGAAAGACTTCAATGTATTTCGGGCACAGCATATGGAAGGTCCGGGGTGGGATTCTCGTGCTTACTCTTTGGATGAAAGACCTGCAACCGATTTTACGGCTGGAGCGATTAAAGTGACTGGTCGAGAAATGGATATTGTCACCAAGGAAAATGGATTCATGGCGATTCAATCACCGGCCGGCGACGAAGCATTAGTGCGCACGGCGAGTATGCAGACCTTACAAACAGGTGAATTGGTGGATGTTCAAGGCAATCCGATTTTAAACGAAGGTGGGGCACCAATTATTGTCCCTCCTTATAGAAGTATGGCGATTGGGGATGATGGCACTATTTCAATTGTGCCAGCGGATGCACCGTCGAATCAATTGGTTGTATTGGATCAAATTCGTCTCGTTCAGCCTGATCCCAAACAGTTGGAAAAGGGGTTGGATGGTTTTATTCGCAATACGGGTGAAGAACTTGGCCAAGCTAATGTAAAAGTCATTAGTGGTGCGCTTGAAACCAGTAACGTCAATACGGCTGAAGCGCTGGTAAATATGATTGAATTGTCACGAAAATACGAGATGCAAGTCAAAATGATGGCGACTTCGAAAAACCACGGTCAAAAATCTGACCAGTTATTGAATGTCCGTTAAGAACAGTTCGGCTTAAGGAGAAAGAGTTATGAATAGAGCACTATATGTCGCAAAAACTGGCCTTGAAGCGCAACAGTTCCGCTTGGCGGCTATTTCAAATAACATCGCGAATGCCAATACTTATGGTTTTAAAGCAGGGCGAGCTGAGTTTCAGGATTTACTGTATCAAAATGTTCGACAACCTGGTGCCCAAGCAACGCAAGATGAAGCAAATACTTTACCCTCTGGATTGCAATTAGGAGCAGGGGTGAAAGCGGTTGGTGTTCAAAAGATGCACACCCAAGGTAATGTGATGGTGACTGATCAACAATTGGATGTCTTTATTGAGGGGAAAGGTTTTTTTCAAGTTCAAGGGAACAATGGAGAAATTTGGTATACCCGCGATGGTTCTTTTGAAGTCAACCAAAATGGTGACCTTGTTACATCTTCCGGCTATTTATTGGAACCAAATATTAATATTCCTCAGGACGCGACTGAAATTTCAATCACTCGTGATGGTGCAGTCTTTGTTTCCCAGCCAGGAAATGTCGCGCAAAACCAAGTGGGTCAAATTCAGCTAGCGAGCTTTATTAACCCAGCAGGTCTTGAAGCCATTGGGCAAAACTTCTTTGCAGAAACGACTGCCAGTGGTGCGCCGAATATCAATAATCCTGAAACCGCAGAAGCGGGTTCTTTATTGCAGGGTGCTTTGGAAGCCTCAAACGTCAATACAGTAGAAGAGTTGATTGGCATGATTGAAGCGCAGCGAACCTACGAAATGAATTCGAAAGCCATCTCAGCGGCTGACGGCATGATGCAGTATTTGAACAATAATACATAAGACACCGGCCGGTAAAGAATAGGAGAAACATGATGAAAACATTAAAAGCATCCAAAAAATTGATTGGCTTGGCTCTGGCATTGGTCAGTGCTTCCATTCTTTCGGGTTGTAGCAGTACAACACCTGAGCGATTTGAAAAAATGAGTTATGAACCGGCTTATCCGTTGAATATTCCACAGCAAGCGCAACCAAATAATGGTTCGCTCTATCAGCCTGGCGCTATGACTTTATTTGATGACTCACGTGCGCATCGGATTGGGGATATTATTACCATTGCTTTGGATGAAAATATGTCTGCCAATAAAAAAGACGAGGCGAAATACGATAAGTCGAATGCCCAAGATTGGGGGATAAGTACGCCTCTAACTGTTGGCGGTGGCGGTGGTGTTATCGGGAATGCAGTAGGCGTTGTTGGTGATGCGATAGGAGGGTTGAAACTCGGTTACGGTTCTGAGGGATCCTTTTCAGGGAAATCTGATATTAAGCAAAACTCCACTTTGAGCGGTTCCATTGCGGTGACGGTCGTTGAAGTTATTTCAAATGGTAATTTAGTCATTCGTGGTGAAAAATGGATAACGCTTCATGATGGCGATGAAGTTGTTCAATTTGCTGGAATTATTCGCCCTGAAGATATTCAACCTGATAATACCATTTCATCGACGAAAGTGGCTGATGTTCGCTTAGTTTACAAAGATGTTGGAGCGGCTGGAGACACTGCCCGTCAAGGTGTTGCAACACAATGGATTAATAAATACTGGCCGTTCTAGCGAGATTTTGAACATTAACGTATGTAGATGGGGGATTTTTGAATCCTCCCATTTAACTTTCTAGTAAACAATTTAAAGAAGCATTATTAGCTGTTATTTACAGGGCTTTTTCCATAATATAGTCATCCATAAAATATCCCTGACCAATATCTTTTTTTACCTCATCTATCACCACGAACCCTTGGCGACTGTACCACTCAATGGAGTCTGCGTTAAAACGGTTTACAGTTAACCATAAGTCGTTACAGTTCTTCTGGATCGCACGCGTTTCTGAAAACTGGAGTAGAGATTTTCCTAAACCTTTACCACGTTCAGAATCTTTGACATACAGTTTGCTAAGCATCATGCGATTTTTATTTGAATCGGCAATCAAGCAAATGTAAGCAACGGGTATTTGTGAAATCTTTAAAAAATAATACTCTGCACCTGTTTGAATCTGCTTCCAAATCGCTTCTGTGCTTTGATAGTGTTTGAGCATATATGAGACTTGATCCTGACCGATTATTGACGTGAAATGTTGATGCCATATCTCTTGGGCTAAGTTTGATAGGATTTGAACTTCCTCTAATGTCTTGACTTCAATAATTTGCATTGACTGGACTCTCTATGAATATCAGGCCATATCTTCTAATATTTTTTGTGTATTTTTCGATCTAATTTATAGCGTTTAGCTTTTGTTTAGTGTGAAGCAAGAAGATTGAAGGCTTTACAGCTCAATTTTTTCATTTAAAAACTCAAACTAAGATTAAACAGATTTCACTTTAGTTTCTGAACTTAAAAGTTTTTTTAGCCCTGCCGTCATACTTATAGAACATTCTTACCTAGAACGACATCATTTTTTGCAATGAGCTTTTCATCAGGTGATCAGTTATGACATGTTCAAACCGTTGCTAAGTAGTTTCATGGAGATGTTCAAGAGGCAACGACAATCGTTCTCAATGCTATGGACGAAGCGCTCATTTTGCAACCCTATGTCAGGCACATAAGCCGCTGTAAATCTTGATTGAAAGCTTAAATAAAGACGATTGTGCTCAAAAAGCAAGCACTGCAAACAGCTCTAGCAGAACAACGCATTGTGGTTATTTATGCACCGCTCACAAAAGGTTTTTCCAGTACTCAGGTTAAGAAGAAACCATTGCAATTACAATTGTTTTTCAGTTACTTTATAAATCATTTTTAAATAACCTTAATTTTTTTTAGGATTTTTAATCAATCTACATTTATTTTTTGGTTATGATTCTTGTATTCCAATTATAAAAAGTCTTGATAAATATAGAGGTGTTCTATGTCTTCAGAAGTTCGTCAAAATCAAATCGCGGTCATTGACCAAACCGTCCAAGACTACCAAACGCTGGTTGAAGGTGCGAAAGCAGAAGGTTTGGAAGTTATTTTAATTTCTGCTGAGGGCGATGGTTTTGAGCAACTGGCGGAAAAGCTTACCGGCCGGTCAGATATTGAAGCATTGCATATTCTTTCGCATGGCGCGGACGGTCAAGTCTTTTTAGGTGGTGAAGTCTTAAATTCCGACACGCTTGCAAACTACAGTGACGAGCTGGCAGTCATTCAACAGAGTCTGAGCGAAAACGGCGATATTTTACTGTACGGCTGTAATGTCGCCGCCACTGAAACCGGCGTGGAATTTATTGGCAAACTTGCTCAGGCAACGGATGCGGATATTGCGGCCTCTGATGACTTAACGGGTGCCTCTGATAAAGGTGGGGATTGGGTTTTAGAACAGTCTTCTGGCAACATAGAATCCACAAGTATAGCCAGCATAAGTTTTTCAAACGTTTTAGCATCACAATTTACTGAAGTTTCAGATCCATTGGTAGCGGTTGGTGCGCAAACTGCCGCTGGAGGTATTCGAGAAGTTATCGACATAGATTATGACTCGGATGGTGATAGAGACTTTATCGCTTATGATGGTTCCGCTTATAAGCTCTATGTTAATAATGGCAG